>OGDN01000098.1_pt1 | contig 156254 bp, 137 predicted proteins | sample 1570271 | NCBI WGS metagenome assembly OGDN01 (sample SAMEA4384481, study PRJEB24528) | human gut metagenome
CAGCGGCAACACACTTCGCACTGAGGTAGGTGTGCCAAAATTCCGCAATCAAACGGAAGCTATTTTCTGGGATTCCATAATCCTGCTCCCGATCTCCGCAAACGCACTTCTCCGCAGCGGCAAGAATTTCTTTTCTTGTCATGGGGTTCCCTCCTTTCTGTTCGCATCCCACAAAAGTCTCTGCCCGCAATAACCACAATAACGGTTACTTTGGTGGCTTCCATTTTGCAGCCATTCCGCCTGGAGGCATCGTGGGCATTTGCAGGAAAGTTCTTCTAAATCTACAAGAATTTTGGCGGCGATGCCTTTTTCAATCGACAGCTCATGGTCTTTTACGGATGTTTTCATCCATTCGCAATATATCAGCACGTCAATCAGGTTCTCCCCTATGTACGTGAGCTTTCCGCGGATATACGCAGGGTTATCCTCCGTTCCAGACCCGTATTTTTTGCCCCCTCTGGCCCGTTGTTTTTCCGCCACTCTTTTGATGCCTCTCCAATAGGGGTTCTTGCTCATGCCATACATCTCCTCTCAAAACGGCAAGTCGGGATCATCTCCAGTGATCTCTTGGAATGACACAACTTTTCCTTGGGTGCTGCACCGGGTTTTCTGCTTTGCCGCTTTCCCCGCGTCTACAAGGTCTCGCTGCACCGTGGACTTTGGAGATAACGCATGGAAGGTTTGCGTTGCCCCGTCAAAGTCCAACTCAATGTAGCCGCCAGAGAATCCTTTTTTATTCTTGGCAACTCGCAGCGTCCTGGGCGGCGTTGGCGGCGGGGAGCCTCTGGGAGCATCTTCTATGGCTTCTTCGTTGAGATAAAGCAGAAAGACCGCATCCGCGTCTTGCTCAATTTGTCCCGATTCTCTGAGACTATAAAGGTCAGGCACTTTACTCCTTGCACTCCTGTCAGGGCGGCTCAACTGAGACAATGCCACCACCAGTACCCCGAGAGAGACCGCCATTCGATGGAGGTCCATAGAGATTTGCGTGACATCCCGGAATCGGTCTCCCTGCCGTGTTCTGTGTTCCGGGTTGATGATTTGCAGATAGTCCACATAGACTACTTGATAGCCTCGGGCCACAGTTACACTGCGGACATCTGCCACAGACATCTCTGAGGCATGAATCACGTCAATGCTCCGCGTCGTGAATTCCTTTCTGGATTGAATGACTCGGGCAATCTCATCCTTGCCCAGTGTTCGTTTTCGGATTTTGACCGAATCCACCGAAGCGGCCAGGGCATGCAGGCGGTCATAAACCTCATCCGGGTTGGTTTCAAAAGAGAAATACCCTACTTTTTGTGTCTTGGCCTGTTCCCACGCCATTTGGAGGGAGAGCGCCGTTTTCCCGGCGCTTGGACGCCCTCCCAAAATCACCAGGTCTCCCAGTGTGGACAAAACTGTTTCGTCCAGTTTGGGGAATCCCCAGGGGATATAGGACACTTTTTCGTCCTGCCGGAGAAGGAACTCCAAGTGCCCCTGTTCGGCAGAGACCACCCGAAGTGCGGCTCTCTGTACGACAACCTGATTAGCCTCCTCAATGAGGTGCTTTGCCTCCTCGGCACTCTTGCAGCTTGCCAATGCCAGCCCCAAGGTCTGCATTTTGGAAACCTGTGCTTGCTCCACCAGGAGATCAAGATAAGCGCCGCAGTTGGCTGCGGTTGGCGTGAGCTCCATGATCTGGAGGATCAGGTTGGTGTACTCCTCCCCGGCAATCCCACGGACAGTCACCGGGTCAATGGGACGCCCCTCTTGGTACAACCGTTTCGCTGCGGCAAACAGGGTTTTGTATTCCCCGGTGTATTGGTCCTCCTTGGTGCGAAGGAAAACCTCCCCCGCACACTTGTCTGCATCCAGCAGCAGAGAACCGATCACGCCCAGTTGTGCATCCAAGTGTGCGGAGGTTTCTTGTTTCTCCGTCATAACCGATACGCCCCCTTCGGCAGAGTCTGCTCCGGCTGCGGCTCAGGTTCCTGCGGCGGGGTTCTGTGCTCATCCTCCCAACGCCGGTGCTTGAGCCACCGGCAGGCATAGGGGATGCCAATGCCCCGCTGCCAGTCTGGAGACTGCATATCCCGGGCCAGCCCAAGGGCCATCTCCCGGAGAAGAACATCATCCGGTTGGAGCTTGTCCCACTCCCGAATGGCTGCCTGCTTGTCCTCCCCCCGGGGATAGGACTCCCAGAACCGGGCAAACCGCTCCGGCTTCCAGTCTGGGGCAGCCTTGGGCTCCCGTTTCTTCCTGGACACACTCCCGTCCCCCTGTGGGGGGATTATAGGGGGGTTAGTCTTTAAGTAATTTGTTCTCTTAGTATTTTGTAGTGTCGGATTCTCCAATGTACGGTTTTCCGACGTAGGTTCTTCCGGGGTAGGTTCCGGCATATCAGGGCCCGTTTCCGGCGCTGTTTGAGGGGTCTCATAGATCACATATTCCGCCTCCCGCAGCTTGCCCTGCTCGTCCCTCGCCCGGCCCCGAACCATGTACCCAGCGTCCTCCATCTCCGTCAAGGCAGACCGAACCGCGTCCCGTCCTTCCTTGCAGAGGGAGACCAGTCCCTCCACGGAATACACCCAGTCCTCGGGCAGGGACAGCATCATCGACAGCAGCCCCTTTGCCTTGAGGCTCAGGTTCCCGTCTTGCAGGTGATAGTTTGACATCACGGTGTAGTTTTTCTGTTTTTCCACGCGGATAACCGCCATAGTGTCCCCTCCTTTCTTTTTCTACTTCATCAGGACCGAAGCCCGCGAATAAACGCAAGGACAAGTATCAACTCGTGTTTGGATAAATATGCAACTCTTGTCTTAATTTGTTGGATAAATACGAATTTACTCATCTGGCACACTCCTCTGTATGATGCGTTTTTCTTCTTTGCTAAGCATCTATACTTCCTCTTTTGCAGTGTTCAAAATGAACACTGCTCACGGTGCTATTTTAGTGCTCGATTTGAGCACTGTCAAGATATTTTTCAAAGATGTACAATATGAACACCAAAAGAAAGGTGTGACACAATATGACCTTCGGTGAACGGCTGAATGTGACCCGTAAACAACAAGGGCGTACAGCACAGGAAGTTGCTAACGTGTTGGGGATTGGCCTTCGTTCCTATCGTGCCTACGAAAGTGGTAATAGAGAGCCAAGTTTTTCTTCGCTCGTGCTCCTTGCTGATTTTTTGGACGTGTCTACTGATTATCTGCTGTGCCGCGATGAATTTCTCGCAAAACACGCTGGTGAACATTGAACAGGTCTTCAAGTTTGTCCCATATCCAAATACTTCCGAGACGTTCCCCAGTTTCGAGCGATTTATAATACCGCTCATGCAATCCGAGATAATCCGCCACTTGCTGCTGGGTCATCCCCTTCGCCTTCCTGGCGGCTCTCAAGTTTTCCCTCATGCTTTCCGCCTCCCCGCATTCTTTCTCCGGGTGCGGTGCAACACTTCTTTGATCTCCCAGCAGCTGGAGGTACAGTCCTCTCGGGTGCAGTTCATGCACAGAGCAATGGCCTCCGGTGTGTCCGATCCGTAGAAATCCCCCGTGGAAGAACTCCCCCGGGAGCTGCCCTGCCAAGGCCGGGACGCATAGGCTACAACAGGTTGCTTGCTTAGATTCATACTCCACCTCTTGACTTTTTCTTCGGTGACGTGCTATCCTAATAGTGGCACATCAATGCCTTTCTTTTTCTACCAGCCCTTGTCGGTGCTGCAACGCCGACAAGGGTCCTTTTTATAATCTGGGACATATCACACCGCCCGGATTTTGGACAGCTCCAACGCCTTGGCCACGTCTGCGGCAAGGTACCGTTTCCGCCCATTGACCAGCACCGGCTCAATTCCTTCTGACTGAATCCAATTCATGGCGCAGGTGTAATCCTGGAGACCGATCACTTTTTTTACTTCGGCAAACGTCAGGCAGATCCCAAAAAGTTCGATGATCTTATCTTCCAGCTGCTTCTTCTTTCGGTTGTTCATTTGAGGCTTTGTGCTGGACTTTCCTTTCCCCAATGCGCTGGGGTCACAAATTTTGACTTTCGGCATATTATGTCACCTCAGTTCCTTTCAAGCAGATAGACTCCGCGGCGATACAATCATCTGCCTCATAAACTTCCACCCGCAGGATCGTCTCGTCCAAAATCTCCATGAGGTAGGCAGAATACAGTGTGGTCCCGTCTCTCCACCACATGTGTTGATTCTTCGCAATCGTGGTTCCGAAATGTGTCCGCCGGATTTTCGGCAGTGGGACAGGAAACGGCAGCTGTTCCGCACAGTCTCGCACCAGCCGATACATGTCGGCCTTTTTTGTATAAATACTCATAATTTCCTCCCTTCCCGGGCCCCGTTTTACGAGGCCCGGGTTGTTTCTTCGCGGATTGCATGGGCCGCCGCGATCCCGGCCATGTAGCCCAAAATATATACCTGTTCCTTTTCAGGGAGACCCGGTAATACGGCCACAATGGTTTCTGCAATGGAATTTGCAGAGGTTGTTTCCCGCGGGTTCATAGGCTCACCTCCTCTCTTGCCCCCTCCCTCCACCCGTGGTAGAATGGGCGAAGAAGGGGGATAATCTCATGGATGAATCAAATATTATTGTTATTTTACAAATTATCGTCTCTCTGTTCGCTGGCGTTGTCGGTGCGATACTTGCCTTAGTCGGACAGCATTTGGTTTCAAAAAGAACAACAGAAACTGAGATGAAGAAAACTGTCTTGGCTACCTTCCTGCCCACAAGGCTGAAAGCATATACTGACTACATCTCTGCCCTAAAAACTTGGAGTGAAGTGAGAGATGATTCTTCCTGCGCAGGGATGTATCATGCGGCAAACATAGCAACTTTAGTTGCCAGTGAAGAAACGATTCAGAATCTTTCTGCTGTGCAACAGTTCGTCATTGCGTATCAAGAAACAGGAGAAATACCCCATGAGCAAGAATTTAGCAAGGCAAAGTTATCACTGATTTTTGCTATGAACAAAGATCTGATGCACTACCACGCCCCAGCCATCAGCTTAGATATACAGTAAACACCATCCCGCAAAAGAGACGAAGTACGCGCCTCCAAACCCGATAGCAGCAACCAAAGCATTGTCCTTTGGATACTTCTGCTTCGGGAAAAGCCGTACCACTATCCAGGTGGCAGCCGTTGCAGCTACCCCAATAAGGAAACCAGGAAGAATCATTTTAACCACCTCTGACAATCTTCATCTCATCAAGAAGCTCTGCGGACAAACGGATGGCGTCCATGGCTTCTTTGATTGTCACAGAGCTGGACACCACCAGCTCTGTGATTTTCTTTGCGAGCTCTTTGGACTTATCATTTGGATCAGAAAGTCGATAAGTGAGTAATTCCATTTCGTCACCTCCCCTTTTTACTCCTCAAGTTTAATTTATCACACTTAAAGAGTTGTGTCAACGCCTTTTTACACCTCAGGTGTGTTTTCTCATTGACAAGCGAGATAGAATATGTTTTAATGCACAATAGGAGGTGCGACTATGAGCGATATAAATAGCCGAATCCAAAGAGTAATTGCAGAATCTGGTTTAACCAAAACGGCATTTGCAGCCAAGTTGAATGTGTCACAGCAACATGTTTCAAGGCTCTCAAGTTATGGGGCCCCCAGTGAACGAACAATCGTTGATATTTGTGACAAGTTTGGCGTCAATGAAACCTGGTTGCGAACCGGAGAGGGGCCTATGTGCAAAGAGGTATCCGAAGAAGAGGCTTTGTCAGAATTTTTTGGGCGCATGTTAAAAGAGGATGTCCCGTATAGAAACGAGATCATCCTCTGTCTGAGCCGGATGTCCCCGGAAGGATGGAAAGCCGTTGGGGACAAAATCCTGGAGATTGCAGAAGAGATAAAGAAAAATAGAATTGAGGAAGAGTAAAAATGGGCCTTAGATTTAGAAAATCAATTAAAATTGCCCCTGGAGTAAAAATGAACATAGGTAAAAAAAGCGTGGGTATCAGTGTCGGAACCAAAGGAGCTCGTATGTCGATCAATAGCAGCGGGCGAAGAACCACATCTATTGGAGTGCCCGGGACTGGATTGTCTTATGTTAAGAGTTCAGGTGGAGGGGCCAGTAAAAAAGGATCAGAATATTCCTCCTTTTCTGATGAGCCAGAAGAAGAAAACGTCAATTACGATCCCTCTTTCTATCGCCAAAAAGCCCGGAACGTAAAAATTAATAGTATAACGTTTCGAATTACTCTGATTGTTTTAGCTGTACTATTTCTGATTTTGGGGCTTGCATTTCCGGTTTGTTTTGTCCTATGCGCTCTTTGTATTGTTGGGTTTGTCCGGCTCAATAAAAAGTGGAAAGAGATATATGAAGAGGCAACAAAAGAAGCTGAAGTTTATGAAGCCGTCCATGAAGAGATGAAAGAAATAGACAGGCTGCAAAAAGAAATCAACGAAGCGGACTCTCTGCCAGAGGTCTTTTTCCTTTATGAACAAATGGAGCCTGTTGTAGAAGCTATCCGTGTAAAAACCTCTGCAATCAATCCAGAAATTGGATGGGATACCAGAAAGATATTGTCGGATGCTTTTGAGGGGAAAGTTGATGACCTGATGGAAGAAGAGTACCGTTCTGAGTTTAAGTCAATCGGAAAGCTGAAAACGCAAAAAGGGATTGATGGGCATATTCAAAGATTCCAGGCTATCTTTGAGGGGAACATGGAGAAATTGACCGATGCTCAAAAAGCAAAATTGAATGGATATAGAGCGAATCTGGAGCGAATCAAAGACATGATCCCCACGCAGTAAATGAAAAAGCCAGCCCCACTGGGCTGGCTTTTGAAAAATCAGGATCTGAGACCATTGATGAAACTAAGTACGAGTTTAAGGTTTTTGATGGATAGGAACTCTAAACGAACGTGGATTTGCCGGACAATTTCTTTTTTCTCCATATAATTTCCCTCCATACTTTTTTCTGTAAAGTGTTCTTGGTGTGGCTGACATAAGAGAACCTCTTCCACACCTTGCTCTGAATGGGTCCAGGCCCCCGGCCTATTGATAGAGTGGTCACCGCGTTTCTTCATGCTATGTCCTCCCCATTATAGAACAGACGTTCTACGTTCTGCAAGATTCCAAAATAAAAGGAGATATATTTCTGGACTAATTTTCGGACCGAAGAAAATCTGTTTTTTATAGAATACCAACAATTTCCAAAAATCACCATAGCCATATAATGGAAAATCCTGGAATAGCCAAATTCAAAGATGTACATAATAAACAAAAGCGACATGTTTTGACTTTTTATTACTGTGCAAAAAAGGAGAGATATCATGGAAAATACTCGAAACAGCAAAAAATATGAGTATGTCAGAAAGACATTCACCTGGGACGGGAAAAGATACGATGTGAAGGGAAAAACCATCGAAGAAGTATACAAAAAAATTGCAAAAATGAAAGTGTCTTTAGAGCGCGGAGAAATTGTGATAAACGCCAATACAACCGTTGACCATTGGTTTAAGGAATGGGTAGAAACCTATAAGAAAGCCGCCGGACTCACCCCAAAAAGTCTAAAGATGTATGATGAGAAATACAGGAATTATATTCAGCCAGTTATAGGGGCAATGAAACTACGTGACGTGAGAGAGATCCATCTGCAAAAGATTCTGAACGATCAGGCCGGACGATCTTATTCGCATGTGTCAAAGATTCGTCTGGTGCTCAAAGAGATGTTTTCTCGTGCCAGGAAAACAAGAATTATCACCTTTGACCCAGCGGAAGACTTGAAACTCCCCGCCACGCAGAAAAACAGCCATCGGGCAATCACAGAAACGGAACGGGCCGCCATCTTGTCTTTGGCGTCCACCCACAGATCCGGTCTGTGGGTCTTAATGATGCTGTATGCGGGGCTTCGCCCTGGGGAAACCGTAGCCCTCAACTGGGCAGATATCGACTTTGAACGGAATGAAATCCATGTCCATAAGGCCGTGGAAAGCGGGTCCGAACGGATCAAAGAGACAAAAACAGAGGCAGGGAACCGTGATGTCCCTATGCACGCGGACCTAAAATATCATCTCCTCCGCGTGCAAGGGAAACCGGATTCCCCTGTATTTCAAACCGGCGCCGGGAACCGGCACAATCACAAAAGCCTCCAACGCCTTTGGAACTCCTTCGCGCGGGACCTGGACATAAAATTGGGGGCAGAACTTAGGAGGAATCAAATCATAAAGCACGCGATTGCCCCAGACCTCACCCCGTACTGTCTTCGCCATACTTTCTGCACCGATCTCCAGAAAGCAGGGGTCCCCATCAATATTGCAAAGGAGCTCATGGGGCATTCTGATATCTCTGTAACCGCAAACATATATACCCACAAGGACCCGGGCACACTCCACGCAAATATAGAAAAGCTGGCAGCCTCTCAAGTGTGCTATACTGCCAGCGCATGGAATGACTTTATCGTTTTGTTTTCTGTTCTCCCCGACCTCAATTTTCCGGGATTCATATTGTCCAGCAGCACTTTTTCTGGAGGGATCAGCGAAACCATACATGTGGAAAATACCGTGGAAAAAAATGAGATGTTAGCGTAAATTCACTGAAATAAAAGGAAGTACAACGGCAGTTCTCTCTGCTTCCGGTTCTGAGGGTTGGGGGTTCGAGTCCCTCCTGGCGTGCCAAAAAAACAGTGTGTTCTTATTTTACAAGAACACACTGTTTTTTTATTTTCCCCTGCAAAGAGCGGGAAAGCCGTCCTCTCTCCCCCAGTCCACGCACCAAGCCCGCTCTCCAGGCATAGAATGGCAGCGGTTCGAGATTCCTCTGTGATCTCCACGATCCATGGCATGCCAAAAGGAGGCAAGATAGGATTTGTTTCTCACTCGTCTGAGCAATCTGCTCTGCGTCAAAAGCATTGTCACCATTCTGCTCACCCTGGTCTTTGGATACCTGACCATCACCAATCGGGTCTCCGGTCAGGATTTTCTTACGATATTCTCGGTGGTCATTGCTTTCTATTTTGGAACGCAAAGTCAACGGCTCTATGACAATGACACCACCTCCAAAGGGAAATCGTAGCCTTGGCCTTGCAGCCCTCATTCTTTTGCGCGGGAGGAAGCTCATATGAATTGTTATGGATACAACTATTACAAAAACTGCTACCCCAACCCTCTCCCGGAGGAGCAAGTGGTCTCCGGTCTCCAGGGACCGCAAGGTCCCCGGGGAGAACAAGGTCCCCAGGGAGAACAGGGCATCAAGGGAGACACCGGGTGCCCTGGCCCCATCGGTCCCCGGGGAATGGCAGGCCCGCAGGGCCCCCGGGGACCCCAAGGGGTCAGGGGCGACATGGGACCGAAGGGAGACCCTGGCGCCGTAGGACCGCAGGGACCCCGAGGTGACCCCGGGCCCATGGGCCCCCAAGGAGACCGAGGACCCGTAGGGCCCAAAGGGGATGCAGGCCCCATGGGGCCCACCGGTCCGAGAGGAGAGCGCGGTGAGCAGGGAGAGCGGGGCCCCGCCGGGGAACAGGGACCCCAGGGCGAGCAGGGCTATGCCGGTGTGCGGGGGCCCCAGGGACCCCAGGGGGAAATGGGCTGCCCCGGCCCCCAGGGCGAACAGGGGCCCCAAGGAGAACGGGGAATCCAAGGGGAGCGCGGTGAGACCGGTCCCCAAGGGGAACGGGGGGAGACCCCTACGGTGGCAGTCGGCACCGTGCAGCTGGGCGACCTCCCACAGGTCATCGCCAACCCCACGGAGACCGGCATTTCCCTGGACTTTGTGGTCCCGCTCGGCCCCACCGGACCCCAAGGGGAAGTAGGTCCGCAAGGCATCCAGGGTCCCCAGGGCGCACAGGGGGAAACCGGTCCCCAGGGCCCCACAGGCGCTTCCCCCACGGTTTCGGTGGGCACCGTCACCGCCGGCGAGGACCCTCAGATCACCGCCGTCCCCACAGAGACCGGCGTTTCCCTGAGCTTCGTGGTCCCCATTGGCCCCACGGGGCCCCAGGGCGAGACCGGCCCCCAAGGAGAAACCGGCGCACGCGGTCCCCAGGGTGAACCCGGGGCCACCGGTCCCCAAGGCCCCGCCGGCGGCACGCCCACAGTGGCGGTAGGCAGCGTCACCGCCGGGGCAGATCCCCAGGTGACCGCCATCCCCACAGAGACGGGAATCTCCCTGGATTTCGTGGTCCCCGTGGGGCCCACAGGGCCCCAGGGAGAAGCAGGCCCCCAAGGAGAACAGGGGGAACCCGGCCCCCAGGGCGCGGTGGGCGCCACCGGACCCCAGGGTCTGACCGGCGCCACGCCCACGGTGTCCGTGGGCAGCGTCACCGCCGGTGACATTCCCCAGGTCACCGCTACCCCCACAGAGACCGGCATCTCTCTGGCCTTCGTGGTCCCCGTGGGGCCCACAGGGCCCCAGGGAGAAACCGGCCCCCAGGGCGAGAAAGGCGAGGCAGGTCCCCAGGGCGAGACCGGTGGGATCGGCCCCCAGGGGGAGAAAGGTGATGTAGGTCCCCAAGGGGAATCCGGTCCAAAAGGCGACCCCGGCACCTCCCCCAAAATCACTGTGGAAGAGGACACCCCCACCACCTATAAGGTAAAGTTCACCGACGACACCCAGGAGATCGTCAGCCCAAACCTCCGCTCCAACCTGAAGGTCTATAATAAAAACCTCTCGGTTGCCGGCAGTTCCCTGGAGGTTCCCCTGGAAAATCTGATCCTCACGGCGGAATACTCCGGGGTGGGAACCATTCGGCTCTCCCTCCGGCCCAAAGACACCGCCGCCCCCGTGCTGGCAGATGTCCGACGGACCAGCATTTACGGCGGTCTGGGCGCAGTGGAGGTACAGACCCTCGACAACACCAAAATCTCCACCAGGACTGTGATAGACGACATCGTGTACGATCAGTCCGAAGAAATGCACTGGATCCGGCTCCGGCAGCAGGACCCCAGCACCAGCCTTTGGTCCATGTGTGAGGTCCGCACCTTCTCCTCCAAGCTGGGTGCCAGAACCTCCATCTGCGTGGATTGGCTCTATACCGGCGTCACATTTTAACATCACAACGTGCAAGCGCCCCTCTGGATCAGAGGGGCGCTTGCCGTTATCCCGTGGTCACATCCCGCCCGGCCATGCAGCGGATGGTCAGGAAGGAAAAGAGGGCGATGCAGACCCCGCAGGCCAGCACAAAGGGTCCCACCTCCAGGGAGAGGTTGGGGTTATTGGCCCGCATGCCCAGGCAGAGCAGGGAATATGGGCAATACAGTCCGGCCCCCTGGCTGGTCATCACCAGGCCGGCAATGCCCCCCACCAGCCCCAGGGCCACCGGCGGGGCGAAGGAGCGGATCACCAAGCTGAGGAAAAGCTGCACCGCACACACCGCCATGCCCCCCAAGGCCCCGAAGAACATCCAGCCCGCCAGCTGAAGGGGCAGCCCGCCGGACACCCCTGCCAGCTGGCCGCTAAGCAGATACAGTACCCCAATGCAGACCTGCCCCAGCACCGCCACACCGGCGGCCAGGAGAAACTTGCTCCAGTAGAGGTCCCGCACCGGCACCGGGGCGGTCATCAGGCTGTTCCAGTTGTGATCCGTGTGCTCCAGCCGCCACTGCCAGGCACAAAACACACCAAACTGCGCCGGCATGAAAAAACTGGCGGAAAATATGGTATGCTGGCTCCACAGACTGTACCATCCATTGTCCAGAATCTCCAGGTTTCCCAGATAGTTCAGGGTTCCCATAATCGCAGGAAACAACGGCAGGACCAGAAAGACCGCCCACACCGGGCTCCGGCGGCATTTCATTCCCTCACTGCGCAATGCACGAAGCAGCACCTTTCATACCTCCTTCCGAACAAACAGGCCCCGGCCCACCGCCAGCACGACGATCATCCAGAGGGCCAGCAGGCCGAATTCCAGGGGCTGGGTCTGGACCCAGTAAAACTCCGTGGCCCGGGTGACCGGGTCCCAGTTCATGCCCGCCTGGATCAGCACCCCATAGTACCCCCAGATGACGCACCGCTGGACCCACTGGGGAAAAAACAGGGCAAACAGCCCCACAAAGCTGCCGAAAATCCCCACCGCCAGCGGCACCGCCTGGTTGACAAACCAAAGGGACAGGCCCTGCTGCAAGGCATAGATCACAAAACTCACCCCAAAGCAGAGGGCAAAGGAAAGCAGCAGCTTCCCCCAGGGGATCTGGGTCGGAAACCCCACCGCCAGCCCCAACAGACTCAGGAGCACCGTGCGCAGCAGCAGCATGCCGCCCACCAGAATCGCTCCCCAGGCCAGCTTGGCCCCAAACAGCCGCTGCGGCGTGGTCACGGTCTCCCAGAGCTTCCAGGTGCTCCCCTTGTGCTCCATCTCACAGTTCCGGCTGGCCAGGGCACTGATGGTGAGGGGCAGCATCACCGCGTCGATGACCGCCAGGTTATACAGCAGGGACATCCAGCCCTGGGCCAATTCCCTCGGCTCCATCTGGGTCAAGGTGCGGCCCATCCACGCCAGCTGCACCGCCACAAAGGCCAGACAGATCAGGGCAATCTTTCTCCGGCGGCATTTGAAAAACTCCATCCGCAGCAGCTTCATAGGCTCACTTCCTTTCCCCCTGTGAGCTCCAGGAAGATGTCCTCCAGGCTCTTCTGCCGCTCCTCCAGGCGGACCAGCCCCAGGCGTCCCTCCACCAGAGCCCGGCACAACCCGGCCGCCTGCTCGTCCGGGAGAATGGGCAGGACCAGATAGTCCCCCTCCTCCGTCCAGCCGATGCCCTTCTCCCTGAGCACCTGGGCGGCCAGCGCATTGTTGGTGGTTCGCAGGGCCAGATGGTGGCGGCTGCGCCCATGGAGGGCGGCCAGGGTGTCCTGGAACACCAGCACCCCCTCCCGGATGATGCCCACGGTGTCGGCCATCTGGTCGATCTCACTGAGCAGGTGGCTGGAGACCACCACCGTCATGCCAAACCGGCTGGGCAGGTCCCGGATCAGCTCCCGCATCTCCTGGATGCCCGCAGGGTCCAGGCCGTTGGTGGGCTCGTCCAAAATCAGCAGCTTGGGATAGCCCAGCAGGGCCGTGGCAATGCCCAGCCGCTGCTTCATCCCCAGGGAATAGTGGCAGACCTTTTTCCCCCGCTGCCCCTCCAGCCGGACGATCTCCAGCACCTCCCGGATGGCTTTTGGGGGAAGGCCCCGGAGGGTCTGCACAATCCGCAGGTTCTCCTCCCCGGTGAGGTGTCCGTAATAGCTGGGGCTCTCAATGAGACTGCCCACCTGGCGCAGCACGGCAATCCGGTTGCCCCGGTTCATGGGCTGGCCAAACACCTGAATCTCCCCCTGGGTGGGGCGGACCAGCCCCAGGATCATCTTCAGCGTGGTGGACTTCCCCGCGCCGTTGGGCCCCAGGAAGCCGTAAATGCTCCCCTCCGGCACCTGAAGGGCCAGGTTGGTCACCCGCATGACCGTGCCATAGCGTTTGCACAGGTTTCTGGTTTCAATGATCGGCATAGCGCAAACCTCCTTACAGGGCAAAGAATACCGCGCCCGCCTTACAGCCCCATGAAGGCCACCTTACGATTTCCTTACTTTTTTCCCAAGGTGGCTGGAAATACCCCGGAAATCCGTTATACTATTAAGAACAATAGGAGGTGTATTTCAATGGCTTATCAGATTTTGGTGGTGGACGATGAACCCGCCCTCCGGATGATGGTGCAGGAAATCCTGACCCAGGCCGGCTACGCCGTCTGCCTGGCCGGCAGCTGCAGGGAGGCCCTAACCCAGCGGGCCCAGGTCCATCCCGACGCCATTCTCCTGGACGTGATGCTCCCCGACGGCGATGGGTTCTCTCTGCTGGGCCAGCTGCGGCAGCAGGGGGACGTCCCGGTGCTCTTTCTCTCCGCCCGGGATGAGGACGAGGCCCGGCTCCGGGGCCTGGGACTGGGCGCCGACGACTACATCACCAAACCCTTTCTGGCCCAGGAGCTGCTGCTGCGGCTGCATGCAGTGCTCCGCCGGGTGTACCGCGCCGCCTCCGAGGAGGAGCCCGCCCGGCTGGGCGGCACGGAGGTCCATTGGGGGACGGGAACCCTCCGGCGGGATGGCCGGGAGGTCCCCCTCACCGCCAAGGAGTTTGCCCTGCTGAAAAAGCTCTGGGAGAACCACGGCAACATTGTCACCATCGACGCCCTCTGTCAGGCCCTGTGGGAGGGGCCCATGGTGGGCTATGAGAACACCCTCATGGTCCACATCCGCCGCCTACGGGAGAAGCTGGAGGCCGACCCCTCTCACCCCAAGCACCTGCTCACCGTCCGGGGCCTGGGCTACCGTCTGGTGCGGGAGGCAGCCCCATGAAGTTAAAGCACCTCTGGAAGGCCGCCGGATTGGTGGCCCTCTCCGCCATCCTGATTCTGACCCTCTGCCTGGCCGGTCTCCTGGCCCTGGTCCTCCGCTCCGCCCAGATCACCCAGTTCTGGAACGCCCCTCTGACAAAGCTCTCCCAGTCCCTGGTTCTGGAGGAGGGCCGCTATCACTTCACAGGAGAGGACCTTTTGGCACAGCAGGACCTCTGGCTCATGCTGGTCGGACGGGACGGTCAGGTCCTGTGGCAGTACAACAAGCCGGCGGAGGTCCCTGACCAGTACGACCTGCTGGATGTCGCCGCCTTTACCCGGTGGTACCTGGAGGATTACCCCGTCCAGACCCGCATCCGTCCAGACGGTCTGCTGGTGGCAGGCGCGCCCAAGGGAAGCACCTGGAAGCTCACCATCTCCCTCTCGGAGCAAATCCTCCACCTGCTGCCTGTCTGGGGGGTGCTCCTGTTCTTTCTCTCCCTGATCTGCGTGCTGGCCCTGGCCGCCCTTCTGCTGCGCCGCTGGTTCCGGCAGGACCAGCAGGCCCGGGATGAAGCCCGGTCTGACTGGATTAACGGCATCTCCCACGACATCCGTACCCCCTTGAGTATGGTCATGGGCTATGCGGGACAGCTGGAGGCCGACTCCGCCCTGCCCCCGGCCCGCCGGGACCAGGCCGCCATCATCCGCCGGCAGAGCCAGACCATCCGGGACCTGGTCAACGACCTGAACCTCACCATGCGTCTGGACTGCCAGATGCAGGCCCTTCGGAAAACCAAGCTGGACCTGGCCCCCTTCCTGCGCCAAACCGCCGCGGATTTTCTCAACAGCGGTTTGGCGGAGGGTTTCTCCCTGGCGCTGGACCTGCCGGACCAGCCCCTGCCCAGCCTGGAAGCCGACGAGTTTCTCCTTCGCCGGGCCCTCAACAACCTGCTCATCAACTGCGTCCGGCACAACCCCCCGGGGGCTGTCATCCGCCTGGGGGCCCGGCAGACAGGCAAGGCATGCCTGCTCTGGGTGGAAAACACCACCCCCAATGCCCCTGCCCCACCACTGTACCAGGAGGAGGACGGTGGCCCAGCCCACGGAACCGGGTTAAAATTGGTGGCCCAGATCGCCGCGGCCCACGGCGGGCAAGCCACCTTTTTCCAGGGGGAAACCTTCCTCTGCCAGCTGCGCCTGCCCATGCGCCCCTCTTAATGGGATGGCTCCCCCCTTCCACGAAAAAAATCACGCCGGTTCTGGTTTGTCCTCCAGAACCGGCGTGGTTTTTCTTGCCCTTATCTACTTGTCGTCCGTACCAAAATTCCCGCCAACTCCTGGGCCGCCGGGGCAATCTGCGCCTCCATCCGGTCCCGAAGCTCACGGGCCTGTACCTTTTCCCGGGCGCGGATGCCGCCTGTCGCGGGCCGGCCGGGCCCGCAGAAACAGTTGCTGAGTGCGGCCATGCGCCAGAGACCGGCCAGATACTGCCGGGCCCCCATGGGCTTGAGCACAGATTCCGCCGTGGCCGCGGTGCGCCCCTTTCCCTCGGTGTGCAGCTTGGGGGAATTGGCCCGGCGCTTTTCTTCCAGGAGAAGCAAATCCAAAGCGATCTCCAGCCGGAAATGGGAGGAGCCCTCCTCCATCCAGCCATAGATCACCGGGTGAACCGTGTCGTCCAGCATGTGGTGCAGGATATAGCCGGCAGCAAAGCTGCGGGCTGTGGGGCTTCCCGTCTGAATGGCATCGGTCAAGTCAGGCAGAGACTCCTCCCGCCACCGCTTGTGGAGACGATCAGAGATTTTCTTGGTCCAAAGGGAGAAAATCAGCGGGTCCGGACCATAGAGGCCCAGGTGGAACACCGGCAGATCCTCGGTGCAGAGTTCTCGCAGGTCTGGAGGCAGCTGCCCCAGCACCTGGAGGCCGAAGTAAGTATGGGCGTTGTGATTGGCCAACCATACCACCTCCATTCCCCTTTAGCATACGCTGATGTCCCGTCAGAATCTACTGGAAAATATGAACAATTTCTAAATTCTTGTCCTCAGATCAAATACCCGCCATTGGGCGAGAGCACCTGCCCGGTGAAAAAATCCCCTGCCGGGGAGGCCAGAAACCAAATGGCCTGGGCCACATCCTCCGGGGTGCCCAGGCGTTCCAGAGGGGTCTCCTCCGCCAGGGCGGCCTTGGTCTCTTGGGAGAGCTGACGGTTCATCTCCGTGTCAATGACCCCCGGCGCCACGCAGTTGACGGTGATCCCCGAGGGGCCCAGTTCCTTGGCCAGGGCCCGGGTCAGGCCGATCACCCCCGCCTTGGCGGCGGAGTAAGCCACCTCACAGGAGGCCCCCACCTGCCCCCACATGGAGGAGAGGGTGATGATCTTTCCCTGCTTCCGATGGATCATGTGGGGCAGGGCCGCCTGGCAGCAGTGAAACACCCCGTCCAGGTTGACCCCCAGCATCTCCCGCCAGTCTGCCTGGGTGATGTCCGTGAACAGTTCCTGCCGGGCAATGCCCGCGTTGCATACCAGTACATCCAAGGTGTCAAAGTCCCGGAGAAAGGCCGCCGTCATCTCCCTCACTTCCCCCGGTCGGGACACGTCGCAGGGGTACAGGCCCACCGGGACCCCCAGCTCCCTGAGCTCCTCCGCCAGGGCCTGGGCCCTGGCCTGGGCAGTGTGGTAGTGGATTCCCACCCCATAACCCTGCCGGGCAAACAGACGGGCAGTGGCCGCCCCGATGCCCCGGGAGGCTCCGGTGATGAGCACGGATTTTCTCTCAGACATTGAATCGGAACAGGACCACGTCCCCGTCCTGCATCACGTATTCCTTCCCCTCAGACCGGACCAGGCCCTTCTCCTTGGCCGCGGTCATGGAGCCCCCGCAGGCCTCCAGGTCGGCAAAGGAGACCACCTCGGCCCGGATAAAGCCCCGCTCAAAATCGGTGTGGATTTTTCCGGCGGCCTTGGGGGCTTTGGTCCCCCGGGTGATGGTCCAGGCCCGGCACTCATCCTCCCCGCAGGTCAGGTAGGAAATGAGGCCCAGCAGGGTATAGCTGGCCTGGATCAGCCGGTCCAGGCCGGACTGCTCCACCCCCAAATCCGCCAAAAACAGCGCCCGGTCCTCCGGGTCCATGGCGGCAATGTCCGCCTCCACATTGGCGCAGATGGGGATGACCTGGGCCTCTTCCGTCTGGGCTGCCTGGACCACCGCCTGGTAATAGGGGTTCCCGTCGTGGTGCTTGAACCCCTCCTCGTCCATGTTGGCGGCGAAGATCACCGGCTTCAGGGTGAGCAGGTCGGCCGTGTGGAGGATTTCCCGGGCCTCTTCATCACAGGGGTAGCTGCGGGCGGATTTCCCTTCGTTGAGCCAGTCCCGCAGGCCCTTGAAGACCTCCGCCGAGTGGAGGAACTTCTTGTCCCCCTTGCCCGCTTTGGTGTCCTTGTCAATCCGGCGCTCCACCATCTCCAGGTCGGCCATGACCAGCTCCAGGTCGATGATGGCAATATCCCGGGCGGGGTCACAGCTGCCCTCCACGTGGATGATGTTGTCGTTGTCAAAGCAGCGCACCACGTGGACAATGGCGTCGGTCTCCCGGATGTTGGCCAGGAACTTGTTGCCCAGGCCCTCCCCCTTGGAGGCCCCCTTCACCAGGCCGGCGATGTCCACAAACTCGATGACCGCCGGGGTCTTCTTCTTGGGCTGGTAGATCTCGGCCAGCTTGTCCAGCCGGGTGTCAGGGACCGTGACCATGCCCACATTGGGGTCAATGGTACAGAAGGGGTAGTTGGCGGACTCCGCCCCCGCGTTGGTGATGGCGTTGAAAAGGGTGCTCTTGCCCACGTTGGGCAGGCCCACGATGCCTAATTTCATGGTGTTGACCATTCCTTTCTTTCGGGCTTACACCCGGATCAGGTTCGCCCGGCCGGGCCTGTTCCGCCCCCGGACCGCCTGTCTTTTTTCCGCTCCATTATAGTGGAAACCGCGCGAAAACACAAGGCCCTCTCCCCACCCGGCCGCTTTCCGTCATTTTCCCAAAAAAGAAGGGATTCCTGCATTTCTTTCCCCCTTCCCTTTTGTGCGACAAGCTGAATTTACCAGAAACGCTCCCTCCATTTTGAGGAAACCGCTTAATTTTTCCCTTTTTATCGGTTTATTGCGGGATTATATTGAATTTTTTCCCGTATTGCAGTAAAATGCAGGCTGTATCATCACGACAGTTTGTCAGGATCGAGGCGAAGGATATCATGCTGAATATCGTTCTTGTGGAACCGGAAATCCCCATGAACACGGGAAATATCGCCCGCACCTGCGCCGCCACCCGCAGCCGTCTGCATCTGGTCCGCCCCCTGGGCTTTGACATCAGCGACCGGGCAGTGAAGCGGGCGGGGCTGGATTATTGGCACATGGTGGACCTGCGCGTCTATGATAGCATAGAGGACCTCTTTCACAAAAACGAGATTACGGACCTTTGGCTGGCCACCACCAAGGCACCGCGGGATTACGCCCAGGCCCAGTTTCGGGACGGATGCTGGCTCTTTTTCGGCAAGGAAACCGCCGGCCTGCCCCTGTGGTTCCGGCAGGCCCATCCAGACCGGTGCCTCCGCATCCCCATGCGGCCGGAGGCCCGCAGCCTGAACCTGGCCAACTCTGTCGCTGTTCTCACCTATGAGGCACTCCGCCAGCTGGGCTTCCCCCAACTGTGCGGGGAAGGAGATCGGAAGGCAGCGCCGTCCTCTCTTGCAGGGTTCTGACCCGACACCGCGGAACCGCCGCCGGACCGGAGTGGAACCCGGACGACCCGCCGACAAAAATGAAAAGAAGGGGCTTTTTTCTGATGAATTATGACAAGAAGACCATCCGGGACATTGATGTATCCGGGAAAAAGATCCTCCTGCGCTGTGATTTCAACGTTCCCCACGACAAAACCACCGGGATCATTCACGATGACACCCGCATCGTGTCCACACTGCCCACCATCCGCTATCTGCTGGAGCACAATGCCGCGGTCATTCTTCTCTCCCACATGGGCCGCCCCCACGGCCAGTGGAAAAAGGAGCTCTCCCTGTTCTCCGCCCGGGACCACCTGGAGAAGCTGCTGGGCATTCCCGTCCCTCTGACCCAAGACGTGCTGGGACCAGACACCAAGGAAAAGTGCGCCGCTCTCCAGCCTGGTCAGGTGGTACTGGTAGAGAACCTCCGTTTCCGCCTGGAGGAGGAGCAGAACGACCCCGATTTCTCCCGGGAACTGGCCTCGCTGGCTGATCTGTTTGTCTTCGACGCGTTCGGGGCCGCCCACCGGGCCCACGCCTCCACAGAAGGGGTGTCCCACTATCTGCCCTCGGTGGCCGGCCTGCTGGTGGAGAAGGAGCTCCAGTTCATGGGCGCTGCCTTGGAAGCCCCCAAGCGCCCCCTGGTGGCCATCCTGGGCGGGGCCAAGGTGGCCGACAAGATCGGCGTCATCAAAAATCTGCTTCAGAAGGCAGACACCATTCTCATCGGCGGCGGCATGTCCTACACCTTTCTGGCCGCCCAGGGCCGCCCCATCGGCACCTCTCTGCTGGACGCTGACCACGTGGACTACGCCCGGCAGATGCTGGACCAGGCATCCCAGATGGGAGTGAACCTTCTGCTGCCCCTGGATAACCTGGCCGCCAAGGAATTCTCCCCCGACGCCGCGCCTGTGCTGGTGGACGCCCAGAACTTCCCCGAAGACCTGATGGGCATGGACATTGGCCCCAAAACCATCCAACTGTTCACCGACGCCATCCGGGGGGCCGGCACGGTCATCTGGAACGGCCCCATGGGCGTGTTTGAGTTCCCCGCCTTTGCCCAGGGCACCCGCGCCGTGGCCGCCGCCATGGCCCAGCAAGCCGACGCTGTCACCATCGTGGGCGGGGGGGACTCCGCCTCCGCGGTGGAACAGACGGGTCTGGCCCATCAGCTCTCCCACATCTCCACCGGCGGCGGCGCTTCCCTGGAATTCCTGGAAGGCCTCGTCCTCCCCGGCATCGCCTGCCTGGCAGACAAGGAACAGGCCGGAGGGAACGCGGATTCATGAACAGAAAATATCGCAAGACCATCATCGCGGGCAACTGGAAGATGCACAAAACCGCCACGGAGACCAAACGCTTTGCCGAGCGTCTGAAGGGCGCCCTGCCCCGGTCCAAGCGGTGCAGCATCGTCCTGTGCGTCCCCTATGTGGACATTCCCGCCGCCGTCAAGCTCCTCAAGGACAGCCGGGTGGCGGTGGGAGCCCAGAACCTCCACTGGGAGGCCAGCGGCCCCTTTACCGGAGAGATCTCCGCCGCCATGTTGGCCGACCTGGACGTGAAGTACGTGATCATCGGCCACAGCGAGCGCCGGGCCCACTTCGGAGAGAGCGACCTCATCATCAACAAAAAAATTCACGCCGCCCTGGCCGCGGGCCTGCGGCCCATTCTCTGCGTGGGGGAAGACCTGGCGCAGCGGCAGCTGGGTGTCACCCTGGAGTTCATCACCTACCAGCTGAAGGCCGCCCTGGCCGGGGTCAGCCCTGAGGCCATGCGCCGGGTGGTCATTGCCTATGAGCCCATTTGGGCCATCGGCACAGGCAACACCGCCACGCCCGAGCAGGCCGGAGAGGTCTGCGCCGCCATCCGGGGCGTGCTGCGCAAACTCTATGGCGCCCGGATCGCCCGGTCCACCACCATTCAGTACGGCGGCTCCATGAACGAGACCAATGCGGAAGCCCTTCTCCACCAGGAGGATGTGGATGGCGGTCTCATCGGCACCGCCGCCCTGGACCCGGAAAAATTCCTCCAAATCATTCAGACCGCCAACCAAGACTGACAAGACACTGGCCCGGAGCTCCGGCTCCGGGCAGCGAGGGAAAGGTTTTATGAAAACTCCGACGACACTTATCATCATGGACGGTTTCGCCTTGGGCGAGGAAATCCCAGGCAACGCGGTTCTGGCCGCCGCCACCCCCCAGCTGGATTACCTGTTTTCCCAGTATCCCTTCTGCCAGCTGGAGGCCTCCGGCCTTGACGTGGGGCTGCCCGACGGGCAGATGGGAAACAGCGAGGTGGGACACACCAACATCGGTGCCGGCCGCGTGGTGTTCCAGGACCTGCCCAAAATCAGCCACGCCATTGAGGACGGTACCTTTTTCGAGAATTCCGCCTACCTGGAGGCCATTCAGGCCTGCAAGGAAACAGGCAGCGCCCTGCATCTCATGGGTCTGCTCTCCGACGGCGGGGTCCACAGCCACATCACCCATCTGTATGCCCTGCTGGAGCTGGCCAAACGTCACGGTTTGGAACAGCTCTATATTCACGTCTTTTTGGATGGACGGGATGTCTCCCCCACCTCGGGGCGGGACTATGTCCGCCAACTCCAGGAGAAAATACAGGCCCTGGGCATTGGACAGATCGCCGATGTGATGGGACGGTACTACGCCATGGACCGGGACAGCCGCTGGAACCGGCTCCAGCGGGCCTATGACGCCATGGTCAATGGCACGGGGCACTTTTTCGATGATCCTCTGGAGGCCATTCAGTCCTCCTACGACGAGGGAATCACCGACGAGTTCATGGAGCCGGTGATCTGCACCCGGGAGGGCCGCCTCAACGCCGGGGACGGGGTCATCTTCTACAATTTCCGCCCCGACCGGGCCCGGGAGCTGACCCGCGCCCTGGTGGACCCCGACTTTGATAAGCTCAAGCGCAAGCGTGGGTTTCTCCCCCTGCATTTCGTCTGCACCACAGAGTACGACGCCACCATGCCCAACGTCTCCGTGGCCTTCCCCCACGAGAAGCTGAAAAATATCTTCGGCGAGTATCTCAGCAAACTGGGCCTGACCCAGCTTCGCATTGCGGAGACGGAAAAATATGCCCATGTGACCTTCTTCTTCAATGGCGGTCAGGAGGAGGTCTTCCCCGGGGAGGACCGTTGCCTCATCCCCTCCCCCAAGGTAGCCACCTATGACCTCAAGCCGGAGATGAGCGCCCCCGCCATCACGGAGGAGGCCATCCGGCGAATCGAGAGCGGCAAGTATGACGTGATTATCCTAAATTTCGCCAACTGTGACATGGTGGGTCATACCGGTGTCTTTGAGGCCGCCGTGGAGGCCGTGGAAACCGTGGACACCTGCGTGGCCCGGGTGGTCAATGCCACCACGGACCTGGGCGGCGTGGCCCTCATCACCGCCGACCACGGCAACGCGGACCAGATGCTGGATGAGAACGGCCAGCCCTTCACCGCCCACACCACCAACCCGGTCCCCTTCTGCATTGTGGGCGCCGCGGTCCGCCTGCGGGACGGCCGGCTGGCAGACATCGCCCCCACCATGCTGGACCTGATGGGGCTGAACCAGCCGGAAGAGATGGACGGCAAAACTCTTATTATCAACTAACCGCCCCACAGGGGCGGGTTATGGGAAACACAGCAAAAGGAGCGTATGAACATGAAGCAGATGATCGAAATCGTTGACGTTCTGGGCCGGGAGATCCTGGACTCCCGGGGCAACCCCACCGTGGAGGTAGAGGTCTACCTGGACGACGGCACCATGGGCCGGGCCGCAGTACCCTCCGGCGCCTCCACCGGCATCTATGAGGCCTGTGAGCTGCGGGACGGCGACGCCGGACGCTATCTGGGCAAAGGCGTGTCCCAGGCAGTGGAGCATGTAAACAAAGACATTGCCGAGGCTCTCATCGGCCTGAACGTCTTGGATCAGCCCTCCATCGACAAGCTCCTGATTGCGCTGGACGGCACCCCCAACAAGAGCCGCCTGGGCGCCAACGCCATTCTGGGGGCCTCCCTGGCCTGCGCCAAGGCCGCCAGTGAGAGTCTGGGCCTGCCCCTGTATACCTATCTGGGCGGAGTCAACGCCAAGACCCTGCCCGTCCCCATGATGAACATCCTCAACGGCGGTGCCCACGCCACCAACAATGTGGACATCCAGGAGTTCATGGTCATGCCTGTGGGGGCCAAGAGCTGGAAGGACGCCCTGCGCATGTGCGCGGAGGTATTCCATACCCTGAAAACGGTGCTGAAGGAGAACGGCACCCCCGCCGCCGGCGTGGGAGACGAGGGCGGTTACGCCCCCAACCTGAAAAAGGACGAGGATGCCCTGAAGGCCATTGTGGCCGCCGTGGAAGCCGCCGGCTACCGCCCCTATGAGGATTTTATGATCGCCATTGACGCCGCCACCTCCGAGTGGTACAACGAGGAAACCGGCTGCTATGACCTGCCCAAAGCCAAGAAAACCATGACCCGCCAGCAGCTGGTGAACATGTGGAAAAAGTTCGCTGACACCTACCCCATTATCTCCCTGGAAGACGGCATGGGGGAAAACGACTGGGAGGGCTGGGCCCTGCTCACCAAGACGCTGGGTTCCCGGGTTCAGCTGGTGGGAGACGACCTCTTTGTCACCAACACCCAGCGCCTGAAGACCGGCATTGAGAAAGGTGTGGCCAATGCCATTCTCATCAAGGTCAACCAAATCGGCACCCTCACCGAAACCCTGGACGCCATCCAGATGGCCAACCGGGCCGGCTATACCGCCGTGGTCTCCCACCGCTCCGGCGAGACCGAGGACACCACCATCGCCGACCTGGCCGTGGCCCTCAACGCCGGCCAGATCAAAACCGGGGCCCCCAGCCGCACCGACCGGGTGGCCAAATACAACCAGCTGCTCCGCATTGAGGAAGAACTGGATGACGTGGCCCAGTATCTGGGGAAAGACGCATTCTTCAACTTAAAGTAATCCCCCCGCCTCTTCTCCACCCCGGATCAGTCTTTGGGGCTGATCCGGGGTGTTTTCTGTCCTTTTGACGCTAAATTCTGGAAAATCCCTGGATTGTCTGGACATTTTGGCAAATCTATGTAATACTGATGGGAAAGATTCCCTCTCCCGACTTCGTGCAAAGGAGGTACTCCACCGTGAAACAAAAACGAGCCCTTTCCGGTGTCCTGGCCCTGGTTCTGGCGTTGAGCCTTCTCCCCGCCCCCCTGGCCCGGGCGGCTGGGACGGCAACCTACAACGGCAAAACATACAGCACCGATTATACCACCTGGCGGCAGGGAGATTCCGCCTGGGGGAACACCGCTCTCGGGGACCTGCACACCATGGCCGGCTCCGGCTGTCTGGTCACCTCCATCGCCATCCTCATGTGCCACTCCGGGGCCTATGATCCGTCCACCTTTAACCCCGGTGTGTTCCGGGACTGGCTGGATTCCAAAGGCTACATCAGTCACAGTTCAGACCGCTCCAAAGACGCATTGCTCTCCTTTGGGCGCATCACCTCCACTTCTTCTCCCCGGTTCTACTTTGTCAATCAAACCTTTTTCTCCGTCTCCACGCCGCTGGCCGACGTGGTCACCAAGATCAACGATCTTCTCAACAGCGGCTACTATGTCATCGCCCGGGTGAAAAACAGCGGCCATTTCGTTCCCATCGCCCGGACGGTGGGCGGGGATGCCCAGCTCTACGATCCAGGCGCCGCCTCCAAAAAGCTCCTGTCGGAGTACGACGGAACCATCGGGGGCCTGATCTATTTCAAGGCCAATCTCTCCGGCAAGGATACCATCCTCCCCAGCTCCCCTGCCAAGCCCGCTGCGCCCCAAGTGGGGAAGCTCTCCTCCGTCTATGGGGATGGGGACCTGATCTCCGTCTCCTGGTCTCCGGTCAGCCTCGCCACCCATTATAATATCTATGTGGACCGGAAAAACAGCGATGGCTCCTGGCAGGAAAACTATCGATACTACTTCTATACGAAATCCCCTTACTCCATGGAGCGGCTGCCGGCGGGGACCTACCGGATCAAAGTCCAATCCACCAACGCCAATAACTGGTCCTATGCCAACTCCGCCTATCAGACCTTTACGGTAAAGGAAAACCACCTCACCATCACCTACAACGCCAACGGCGGCAGCGTCTCCCCCGGCGCGGAACTGGTCAGCAAGAACAGCACCTACGACCTGCCCACCCCCACCCGGAAAAATGCCGCCTTCCTGGGCTGGTACACCGCTGTGGGAAAGGAACTGGTCACCAATGGCACCAAGCTCAAAAGCACCTATGGACAAACGCTGGTGGCCAAATGGGACACCAGCGGCCACAGCTTTGTCAAGAGCAAGACCTATCAAAACAATTTTAAGGATGTCTCCTCCCGCGCCTGGTATTATCCCTATGTGACCGCGGCCTACTCCTATGGTCTGATGGATGGGATTGAAACCAACAAATTCAAACCCGACAAGCAAATTTCCGCCGCCCAGACCATTACCCTGGCCGCCCGGCTGCGCAAGCTGTACTTGACGGGCAATGGCACCTTCGCCAACAGCAGTCCATGGTACAAGGCCTACTCCGACTATGCCATCAGCCAGGGAATCATCTCCTCCCTTCCCAGTGATATGAATGCCCCGCTCACCCGGCAGGAGTTCGCCTCCATCCTGGCCAAGGCCCTTCCCAGCTCCGCTCTCCCCTCGGTCAACGACGTACCCGACGGCTCCATTCCCGACGTGTACAAGTCCGACAAAGGGATCTATCAACTCTACCGGGCAGGGGTTCTCTCGGGCAATGACGACGCCGGCACCTTCCGGCCCAATGCCCCCATCACCCGGGCGGAGGTCGCTTCCGTGCTGGTCCGTATGGCCGACCCCAACACCCGAATCCTCTTCTCTCTGGACTAAGTTCTCCCTTCGTTCCATCAAAAAGCTGGACGATCCTATGGATCGTCCAGCTTTTTTTCGTGTAACATCTTTTCGGCGGCTTACAGGCCCAAATCCTTGACCCGTCGGTAAAACGTATTCGGCTTGAGCCCCAGCAGCCTCATCGCCGCCACAGCGGTCATCTCTCCCGCCCGCCACCGGGTACAGACCGCCCGAAACTTCTCCTCGTCAATGGCCAGGGGCGTCCGGCCTTTATAGCGGCCGGCCGCCTTGGCCTTTTCCACATTTTTCTGGCGGCGGAGCATCCGCTCCTCCTCCATTTCTGCCAGGGCGGACAAGACCCGAAGGGTTTCCCGCCCCTGCCCTGTGGCTGTATGGAAATTCTCCCGCAGGCTGGCAAACTCCACCTTGGCACTGTACAGCCGATGGAGCAGTATCAAAACATCCCGGGCGCTGCCGGCCAACTGCCGAAACTCACTGACCACCACGGTGTCCCCCGGCTGGAGGGTGGCGGCCATCTCCTCATAGGCCGGGCGGACCCAGCTTCGGCTGCTGTCCTTTTCCCAATAGAGTTTCTCCGCCCCCCACTGATGGAGGGCTTTCTCCCGGTCCCGGTCCTCCGCCTGCGTACACATGCGAATATAGCCAACAATCATATCAAACACCTCTTTACTACGTGGCAATAGTCTACCACGGGCAGAGGGCTCTCACAACCAATCCACCCATATTGGCAGAAACTACCAAACATTGCTGGAGACTTTTCCCACAAATCACCTCGGTGCTTTCAGGAATCCCCTTTCACATGTTTTTCTATTATGGCATACAGGTCTTTCGGCGTCAATAAAACTATACTTTTCTTGATAATTTCATATCGAACGGCGCAAATTATAATATCACCAAAGGGGTGAACACTGTGATTTGCGATAAAATTCGAACCTTACGAGATACCTGCGGACTATCTCAGTCCGCGCTGGCCAAGAAAATTGGTGTCACCCGTTCTGCGGTCAACGCCTGGGAAATGGGGCTGTCCATTCCCACCGCCCAATATATTGTTGCCATGGCTCAGCTCTTTCATATCTCCACCGACTATCTGCTGGGTCTGCAAAATAGCCAGGCCATCTACCTGGATGGCCTGACCGAGCAGGAAAAACAGTTGCTCTACGCCATGTACGGTTATTTCACAGAACGGGATACCGCCCCATAGTCCTCCCTCTCCCGGCAAAAGGATGGGGTTTCTTCTGGGGGCCGCCAGCCGTTGCTTTCTTAAATAGAATCGCAGAAAACGGGGACTTTTTTCCCTCATTTCCTTATGATAGCAATCATACCACTCAATTATTATATTAGCAAGAATAATATGATTTATCCAGAAAAAATGTTTTCTTTCTCTATACTGTTCGGGTGAGGTGATAAATATGATTGGAGAACGCTTAGCTGAAATTCGAAAAGATCACGGAGACAACCAGGATGACCTGGCCCGTAAGCTCAATGTCTCCGTGTTTGCCATTCGAAGCTGGGAACAGGAAAAAAGCGCCCCTTCCCATGAGATGTTGGTGCGCGTCTGCCGACTTTATCAGGTCTCATCCGATTACCTCTTGGGCCTGTCCAACATAGACCCGGTCTACGAACAGCGGCGCAGACTGGAGCAATTTTCCCCTGAGGAACTTACGGACCTCAAAAAATATGAGTCCTACCTTTTATGGAAAAAACGCAGCGAGAAAAATAAAACGTAAACCCCCGGCCCATGGGCCGGGGGTTTTCTTGTCATTTGGTTATTTCCCAGGAGGAATCATTCCTGCTCCCAGTTATGGTAGACGTTCTGGACATCGTCATTGTCCTCCAGCGCGTCAATGAGCTTCTCCATATTTTTAATGTCCCCTGCGTCAGTGAGCTTCACATAGTTCTGGGGTACCATTTCCACCTGGGCGGAGGCAAAGACATAGCCCTTCCCCTCTAAGGCGGAGGCCACCTTGCCGCAGTCATCGGGCTCGGTATAGATGGTGAAGCAGTCCTCCTCCGGCTCAAAGTCCGCTGCGCCGCAGTCCAGGGCATCCATCATCACGGTGTCCTCGTCCAAGTCCCCATCCTCATTGTCCAGGATGATCACGCCCTTGCGGTCAAAGGACCAGGAAACACAGCCGGTGGCCCCCAAGCCCTTGCCGAATTTGTCCAGCAGGTGCCGGACCTCAGGGGCGGTGCGCTGGCGGTTGTCGGTGAGAGCCTCCACAATAACAGCCACGCCGTTGGGGCCATAGCCCTCATAGACCACGCTCTCATAGTTGTCCGTGTTCCCTGCGCCCAGGGCCTTGTCGATGGTGCGCTTGATGTTGTCGTTGGGCATGTTCACCGCCTTGGCCTTGGCGATTACCGTGGCCAGGCGGGAGTTGTTGTTGGGGTCCCCGGACCCACCGGTCTTCACCGCCACGATGATCTCCTTGGCGATCTTCGTAAAGGCGGCGCTGCGCTTGGCATCCGCAGCCCCCTTGGTCTTCTGAATATTATGCCATTTGGAATGTCCTGACATAGGTATCGTTCCCTTCTTATCATAAGAATGATGGGAGCCGAAGCGGTTCCCATCTTTATATTTTTAACGTAGCAATTCTATCACAGAAAGCCCCCACTTGACAAGGCTTCTCCTTAGAAATATTCGAAAACCTCTCCCTGATTTTCCGCCACTTCCACCCAAAGGTCGGGAAACGCCTCCCGCACCCACTGGGCAATCACCGGGCAGACCACCGCCTCGGTGGAGTAGTGTCCTGCATCCAGCAGGTTCATCCCCGCCTCCCGGGCCTCCAGGTAGAGGTCATGCTTCAGGTCCGCAGTCAGGAAGGTGTCACACCCCATGGCCCGGACCTGGGGCAGCATACTGCCGCAGGCGCCGCCGCCCACTGCCACCCGTTGGACGGGAACCCCGGCATCCAAAACACGAATGCCCGACAGCCCCAGGGTCTCCTTGGCCCGACGGGCAAAGTGGTCCACAGTCATCGGGCCGCCTTCCAGCTGCCCCACCCGGCCCACGCCGTAGGGTCTGCCCGCTTCGTCGGTGCCGTCCACCGCCAGCGGAACCTGGTCCCTCAGGCCCAGCCGCAGGGCCAGCGCCGTGTTGACGCCTCCCTCCGCCGCATCCAAGTTGGTGTGGGCGCAGATGGCCGCGATGCCCTGCTCAATCAAGGCCAGCACCTTCCGCCCGGTGGCGGTCTCATCGGTGATCTGCCCCACCTTTCCCCAGATCACCGGGTGGTGGGCCAGGATCAGCTGGCATCCCTTCTCCGCCGCCTCCCGAATCACCTCTGGGGTGATGTCCAAAGCCACCAGGACTCGGGTGACCTGCTGGTCCCCGCGGCCCACCAGAAAGCCCGCGTTGTCAAAGTCCATCTGCGTGCGGAACGGCGCTTTCCGGTCCAGCAGGTTCCACACATCTTTTACTGTTGCCATTGGCTCCACTCCTCCCTCATCTGCCGCAGCTCTTCCAGCCGCTTCCGCTCTGTTTCCATCTCCCCTTGCGGCGGGGTTTTGCCCTGGGCCATTCCCGCCAGCGCCCGTTCCCGCCGGCGGATCTGCTCCTCCAAATAGGCCAGCCGGTGCGGGGACACTTCTCCCCGTCTCTGACGGCCTGCCCAGAGCTCTGCCAGGGTATACGCCGGGCTCTCCCCCCCTGTGGCCGTGAGAATCCCGTAGAACTTCTCTCCCTCCCGGACCAGGGTCTCCCGCTGAATGCAGTACCCATGGGTCACCAGCCACTGGCGGAGCACCTCCTGGGCGCTCATGGGCTGGAGCAGAAGGGTGCACCCCCGGGTCCAGGGGGCACGTTCTACGATCCGGGCCATCAGCTCTCCCCCCATGCCGGCAATGACCACGGTGTCCGCCTCCTGGGGCTCCACCGCCGCCAGACCGTCACAGCAGCGGAAGACCATTCGGTCCTCCACCTTATAGAGCCGGGCGGTCTCCCGGCCCCGCTGGAGGGGCCCCTCCCGCACGTCCGTGGCCACCGCCCCTGAAATGCGCCCCGCCAGCAGGAGCCAAGCAGGCAGATAGGCATGGTCGGTCCCCACGTCAGCCAGCCGGGCCCCTTGGGGAACCTGTTCGGCTATGGCGGCCAGGCGCGGCGACAGCTCCAATCGTCTCATTCCATTCTCCCTTCCACAAAAAAACGGGAGCGGAAGGCCCCCTGCTGGTAAGACAGTAAAACTCAAAATTCTTGGAACAGGCATGATCTCGGTCATGCCTGTTCCGCTTTTAGCAGTTCATCCACGGGAATGTAGCCCACAAGGTCGTACTCGATATGTACCTTCTGTCTGCGCTTGCCACTGGACTTGTCCGGTGCATCCACATAGACCGCCTTCACAAGCTCTCTGAGGGCATAGGGAGTCAGTTCCGTGAGGGTGCTGTTCCTCTTTACCCGCTGAACAAACTGCTCTATATTCTCTGCCTGTTGTTCCTGTTCATGAATTTGCTGTTGCAGACCTTTGACCTCGGCTTTGAGGTCTTTCTGTTCCTCGGTGTAGTTCCTACTCATCATGGCAAAGCGTTCATCGTCCAGCCGACCGGCTACATTGTCCTCGTAAATGCGGATGAAAAGACGGTCAAGTTCTCCGATTCGCTTCTCAGCCTGTGCCAGCCGCTTTTGATACAGCCGCAGCGATTCCTCGCTCTGTATGCGAAGCTTTTGCTCCATCTCGGAACAGAAATAGGCCTCGTAGCGAGTGACTACCGATATGACCTCCTGAATGTGCTTCCAGACGATTTGTTCCAGCACAACAGCACGGATATAATGTCCGCTGCACCTGTCCTTATTGGCACGATGAGTAGAGCAGATGAAGAAGTCCTGCCGCTTTTCAAAATAGCTGGTGGTGGAGTAGTAGAGCTTCTGCTTGCAGTCATTGCAGAACACCAAGCCGGAAAACATATTGCTCTTTCCCGTCGCTGTTCTGCGGTGCCGCTGCTGCCTGATCTCCTGCACCTTATCAAAGACTTCCAGAGAGATAATTGCCGGGTGGGTGTTATAGAAAATCTTGCGATTCTCCATCGGGTTTTCCCGCTGCTTTTTGTCCCAGATGGAGTTGGTGTAGGTCTTGAAATTGACCGTGCAGCCGGTGTACTCCATGTATTCGAGGATGTAAGCAACGGTGCTTTCGTGCCAGCGATACTCGTTCTCCGGGGTCTGATGCGGTGTTTTTCTGCCCTCTCGCTGTTTGTAGGCGGTGGGGTTCAGCACCTTTTCCTTTTCCAACAGAGCTGCGATCTGGCTTGGTCCTTTTCCCTCCATGCAGAGCGCAAAGATCCGCTTCACAATCTGCGCCGCTTCCTCATCAATCACCCACTTCTTAGGATCGTCAGAGTCACGCTTATAGCCGTAGGGAACGTTGGTGGTCAAGCGCTCTCCGCGCTCACCCTTTGCCTTGTTGACGGCACGGATTTTGCGGCTGGTATCTTTGGCGTACCACTCGTTGAACCAATTCTTGATACCTGCCATGTCGCTGTCGGTGCTGTTGGGATCGATGGTGTCGAAGTGGTCGTTGATGGCAATATACCGCACGCCGTACTGAGGAAACGTGTAGTTGATATAAAGCCCTGTCAGCGAGGAATTACGACCGAGTCTTGAAAGATCTTTCGTAATCACCACTTCCACATGACCGGCTTCAATTTCCGCAAGCATCTTCTGAAAGCCGGGGCGGTTGGAAAAATCCACGCCGCTGTACCCGTCATCAATAAAGAACGTCGGGTTCGGAAAGTGCTGAGATTTTGCATACTCCATTAACATGATCTGCTGATGCTGGATGGAGTTCGACGGGTCATCCTTGCCGCCTTTTTCGTTTGTGTCCTCCACGGACAGTCTGCAATAAAGCGCTGTGATTTTGTCGGTTGCCCTTAACATATTGTTGTCCTCCTTCGGTGGGGCAACTGTCTGAACAGGATTGGATTCTTGGTTTATATCAAGAGAAACGTCGTTACTCATCGGCGTCCTCCGTGATACCGTTTTTATCATCGGCAGCGTTCTGTTCCATGATGCGTCTGAGCTTCCTGTCGAGGGTTTCCATTCCCTCGTAGCTGCCGGTTACGGTGTATTCCGTGCCGCCGTGTTCCTCCACGATTTTGACATCGGGCAGCCAAAAGGCGGACGGATTTTTCACAACAATGCTGCCCTTCTCATCGAAAGAAAACTCCCTCTTTGGGGCCTCGTCGGGGCGTGGCTTGACCTTGGCATACGGGTCAGGATTGGAGAAATAGAACGAACGGATTTCGCCGCCATCCTCACCGTTGTCAAAATCATCGTCGGCGAAAATCTCATTCAGTTCCTCGTCGGTCAGTTCGATGATCTCATTGTCATTTTCTTTTGGATTCACTTCGTCAAGCCTCCTTCACTTCGATTCATTTCATTCAAAATTATAGTCGGGGTAGCAAAACGGACGAACGCCGTCAATGGTCAAGATGAACGGCTACGCCGCCATTGACTTCTGTCCGTCCATTTCACTTTTTGGCAGACAAGGCGGCGGTTGCCGCCGATTTTCATTTGGGAAATGGCGCTTGCTATTATGAAGAACAGAGAATAGCAAGCACAGCAAGTGTATGTACACTTGCGAAATCCGGCGTGGTACGACCGGGATTTCCTTGCAGAATAGCAAGCAAATCCGGTGAGTACCCACGCCGGAGCTTGCCATTCCGGCAAGCAATGCACGGCGGTACCCACTTCTCATTACTTGCCAACTGCGAAACGCACTTGGCAAGCAATGCTCGTGTTTATACACCCGTGCAATCTTGTTGGGGAAATGCCCCAAACCCCTGAACGATTTCAGAGAAATCGGCTGCGCTCCTGCGGAGCTGAACATCAATCTATCTTCGGAAAGTGAGTCAGGGATTTTTCGGCTCACGGTGTTCAGGCATATCCGGTTTTTTCTCATATCCGTCGATCGCCATTTTGCGAAGGTAAGCGCTCATATTCTCTATCCCAAGCTGCGCCATCCTCGCCTTTATCAAGCTGAGTTCTTTTTCATCTACGAAGAATTTGACCTGTATCGGTCGCTTGCGATTCCTGTTGTCTGGCATCGGGATTCCTCTTTACTCCTACGGATTATTTCTAATCAAAACCGATCGATTATTGATATGCAGTTCTGTGTTCTCCTACAAAATCACGCATAGAATACGCTTGTAAATTCCTGCTCCTGAACCTTCATCTTTGCTGTAAACTCTGAATAATTCTGCGCATCTATGGGAATTTTCAAGCCGTGCTTGATAACGCTGATGTCGTCACGCGCCATAACATTTTTCTCATAGGTCAAACCACGGTTCAACCACAATTTCAAATCGTCAGACCCTTCCGCTTCTGGATAGAGATAGTAACCAGCCTTTGCATCAAACCGGAACATATAGGCAAGCACCTGTAAATAATCTCGATTGCCAATGTTGTCAAGGGGTTTATACTTCGCGTCGGCAATGATCCGTGGTTCGCTATTCCGACTGATGAAATCAGGATAGATCAATCCGACATTTCCATCAAAAAGTCTCTGAGCGCCTGTGCCACTCTTGTTCATTGGGTGATAAAAGATATCTTCAATGAGCAAGTTAATATATTCCTCCCACAGCCATGCACCGTCAAACAGAATACCGTATATCTGGCTTGCTCCCGTGCCAATTTGATGTCTTTGGTGTCGGAGAATTAAGAGACACAACCTTTGTAATGCGAGATACTCTCTGAAATAAGCGTGGCGGACGGTATTCTTTTTATTCTGTTCAATGATTTTCTGCCTGTCATACGGCTCATATCCCGGAGTCGCATCTATAACGAGTTTTACCTCGTCTTTCACTTTGATAAGAAGCTTATTTCCGTAAGGCTTTCTTTTGATAAACTCTATGGTATGCCGCACCAGCTCCATCAGACTGTTATCGTAGGAAAACTCTCTCTGGCTGTATGCAACATTTCCTACAAATGGGGTGTTCTTCTCTATATGTCTTGCGATATCAATCGTGCCCTTTACATTTCCATCATTGTACCTGTGGCGAATATACTTTTTGAACAAGCCCTTCCGCATCGCTGCTTTGAGGTAATACGGAAACAGAAACAGCAGGAAATTGAACAGCCGATTGTCTTGATTGGCATCTGCATCCAAATCTACGATGTTTGGAAAGTCCAGAACTTTGTCTAAAAGATACTGGAAAAAGTAATCCTCACCCTCTCCGCAAAAACGGGATGCGATCACAAGCCGCTCATCACCGTAGCCAAGAAAGCCCATCACATTGCCGGAGCGATAGGTGTCATTGACGCTTTGGAGGATCATTTGATCTTGCGTAATATCCTCTGCATCTTTTACGGTTTCAGGAAATACGAACACACCTTCGCGCTCAAGCTGTTCCAATGTCTTATCTGCAATTTTGCCTGTCAGCCTCGCTACTTGAGAAAAGGCATCTTTTTTCTGCTGGGAGTTATCCTTGATCCTGAGCAGCTTCATTCGCATCACCTCTGGCAGGTTTCTGATAGCCGTATGCCCTTGCGAACCGATTCATAATTCCTTCCTCATCGTACATTCCCTGAATGTATTCCTGTAGGAGCGGTTGCAAATAATCAGTCCAAAGTTGGTCAAAATCAAGTGTTTTCAACTTCAGGAAGTAAGACGCTCCGATCTGATAATTTTCATTCAGATCCTCGACCTCTGCGATTGCCTTATTGAGCGCAGCCATCCTTCTGATTGCCTCAGCCTCCAACTCCTCGTTTTCCAGCGACGCAAGCATCTCAAGGCGCTCATCCGCTCTGAGTTCTACGAAACGGAAGCGACGACGCATGGCAAAATCAAAGCTGTCCACAGAGCGGTCGATATCGTTCATGGTGCCGATGATATAGACATTTTCAGGAATATAGAACTTTTCGCCGGGGTCAGAGTGCAGATTGGAATACTGCGTGGAGATCTCTCCGGCTTTACCGCGATAACCGGGATCTATTGCAAAGAACAATTCGCCGAAAATCTTTGAAATTTCACCGCGGTTGATTTCGTCTATGATGAATATGTATTTTTTCAGTTCCTCCTGTTTTGCCTTTGCTTTTGAAATTGTACTTTTCTTTGCTTTGATTGCTTTATAGATGGCAAAGTCATAGGAATATCCTTGCGTAGCAAACGTCTTTCCGAAAAAGGACGTGATATCCTTTATTTTTTCAAACTTCTGCCCGGATTCCAGCATCTTCCGAACTTCATCCAAACTTAGAGCAAGCCTGTTGACAGATGCGTTTCCGGGAATAGAAATGCGGATATGCCCGTCATCCACGCCGGTAATGGTAAATTCATTTCCATTGATCGTCTTAAATGTGTCAACGCCAAACTCAACGCCGGAGAAAAACTCTGTCATGGATTCTTGAACCGTGACTTCCTTTTCTACGGTTTCTCTGGATTTTTGGGAGTCCTCATAGTTCTTTCTGGCACGGGCAACAAACTTCTTGAAAATGCCATCCTGCAATTCAAAGCCCATTGTCCCATCATCATTGATTTTCGGTCTTAGTCCTTCAACAAAATCAGAGTAGTCATAACTCGGATGGAACTGAACGAACTCAACCTGTTTTTTCTGCTCGTCAGTAAGAAGTGTGTAATCGTCAAAGTACCCATTGCTGATGATGTCCGCAGCGATTTCTTTGGCAAGATAAGATTTTCCGGTACCGGGCGCACCTCTGAAAATCAGATTTTTTGATTCAATCAGCATGGAAGAAAACGGATTTCGGTATCCCTTGAACTGTTGAACAAGCTCTTCCTGAACAGCAGCTTCCGTTTCTGCCGCTGCGGTTTCCTTCTCATCTTTTTCGCGGTATGTCAAAATAAACTGATCTCCCGATTCACCGAAACGCTTCAAACATTCCTGAACGAAGATAATCGTAGAGAAGATATTCCAGCAATAGATAACAAACTGCCGTCCGTTGTCATAGCCGTATGTCAGGTACTCTATTGTGTTGCGGTGCTTCTTGAAATCGTCAACACTCGCATAAATACCTCTGATTACGTCGCTGTCCGGGTTATATTTGCAGACAGGGAAGTTCTCCTTGTCCTCAACCGATAATGCAGCAAGCTGCTTCTCGAACACCTGACAGGCAATGCGGGGCAAGGTTTGATTGGAATTTCTTCTTTCGCCTTTGCTGTAGGCTCGCTTGATTACGTCTCCATTTGCCCTCTTGAAACAGGCATCCAGCGGCTTATAGTTATCACCGAGGATCAGATTATTCATTGTAAAGCGTTCATCTGTTGACGCGACGCTTTCGGCAGTAATAGATAACTCAAATTTTTCTTGCTGCTTAGTCTCGATGGAGAAGCCCAGACTTTCCAGATAGTTCTTTGCGTCAACGCTGTTAAAGGATTCTGTCGAAATATCCGTGCTGTTTGCCAAATGGTCAGCAACGGCTACCACATACTTCGGCGGATATTTTTTCCCATCCTCAGACACAAGTACATATTTTACGCTTGTATTATGTTCGGAAACTCCGTTCTCGTCGATAAATTTCAGGGCATCAATAACATCCTGCTTTTTCAGCTTTGGTATAGCCATGCTGCACCTCCTCGAAAGTGTGTACACACATTATATCACAAGGATAGCTCTATTTTCAATACAATAACCAGAATTTATCGTCCTAAAATGTAACTTTTCTACGAATATAAGCTGATTTTCAGTTTCCCCAGTGTCGAACATACTCTGCATCGAAATACCCCTCTATCGACTTTACGGTTTTGTGGGGTATTTTGCACGACCGCAAATATGCGCACTTCCCAGCGAACCGTATACCTTATACAGCGATTCGCTGTTTCACAAAGGAACTGCATGAGAGCGATAACTATTTCAGCCTTTTCGTTATCCTTGCTTTACAGTGCAAAAAACAGGGAATTCTCAACCCTTAGATGTAAAAAAAGGCGGCGCCCAACCGAAATTGAGTGCCGCCTGTTTTGTTGTCCAATCCTGCTTAGCAGATGCCGATTTTGTAGTTTTCTCAAATTACTGTCTTATCAGCACACGGCTAATGCGCGTCCATTTTTGATATTATAAATAGGTTGCAATACTTTCAAACACGCGCCCGTCCTCCGCCGTCACCGCGTCGGCGCAGCAAAGCGAATTGAGCACGGCTTCCTGTGTCGCCTCCGCAATCGCGCGGAACGCCAGTTCAAGCGTATGTTCGGTCAATACCTGCTGGGTGACGACGCGGTGCATGCCGCCCGCAGGCATGCGGTTGGCCGTGGTAAAGCCGATCATCACGTCGCCGCTGCCGTGGCCGAAATACGAACCGCAGCGCGCCAACCCGACCGAGCAGCGCTTGATGATGCGCCGCAGCTGCCTGTCCGACACGGGCAGATCGGTTGCCGTTACCATCATGATCGAGCCGCGGTCGTTCGGTTCGGGCGCGGGCCGCGCGTTTCGTTTGGCGATGATTTCTTCGCCCAGCCGCCGATTGCAGACAGTCAATTCTTCCAGACAGCCGTGGTTGCTCTGCACCAGCACGCCGAGGGTATACGTTCTGCCCAGAATCTCAATCTGCCGCGAAGCCGAGCCGATGCCGCCCTTGAGCCCGTGGCAGACCGTGCCTGCGCCCGCGCCCACGTCGCCTTCGTCAAAGTCTCTGCATGCGTTTGCAATGGCCTCGCGCACATGTTCCTCTCGAATCGGTCTGTCCACAATCGCGTTGAGCTGCGCGTCGTTGCATTCGCCGACGACCGGATTGATGGAGTGCATCGCCACGTGCTCCCTTGCGCAGCGCTCGGCCATCACCGTCACCAGCGCGTCGTGCACCAGCCCAACGTTCAGCGTGTTGGTCAACGCAATCGGGGTTTCCAGCGTGCCCAGCTCATCCACCTGCACAAGCCCCGCCGTTTTGCCAAACCCGTTGAGTACAAAACTCGCGGCGGTCAGCTTTTTTGCGAACATATTATCCTCGCACGGCATAATGACGGTCACGCCGGTGTGGTGGCGCGCGTCGCGCACGGTCGCGTGGCCGACGGTCACGCCCGGCACATCGGTGATTTTATCCAGCGGCCCGGTCGGCAGACAGCCGACGCGGATGCCGTAATCCAAAATTCTTTTGCGGTTCATGCTCATTCCTCCTGTATCGCGTTTTTGACGCGCTCGACTGCCTGTGCGGCGGCAGCCTGTTCCGTTGTCGTCAGGCTTTGAATCGCCTGTTCGTTTTCCGCATCCACCACACGGTAGACAATGCCGCTGTCCTCCCTCTGTCTGGCGATATAGAGCGGCACGATTTCCAGCGTTCCGGGCGATGCGCGGCGGGTCGCCGGATCATAGGTCATTTCCAGCCGAACCGCCATGCCCGCCGTATTTTCGCTGTCCCGCGCATCGGTCAGCAGGCACCCCAGCGAATAACAGACGACCGTTTCATACGTCAGTCCGTCGCTCCGGACGGTTTGCAGGCGTTCGACGCCCTGCGCCACATTGGGATGTGTGCCGAGAATCACATCCGCGCCCGCCTGCGCCATCTCGCGCGCCATCGTCTGCACGGTATCCGGCGTCTGCGCGCGGTTTTTCGTTCCCCAATGCGGCAGAACGACGACGATATTCGCGCCGTCCACGCGTGCCTGCGTAATATCGCGCACCACGCGCTGACTGTCCATCATCGCGACCACGCCGCGGCTGTCGTCCCGCGTGCGTTCGCGCCCCTCGTCGCTCAGACCATAGGTATAGGCCAGCACGGCCACCTGCACGCCGTCGATATTCGCCATCACCGCGCCCGTATTCGTGCCGTCGGGATACACGCCCGCAAAGCCGATCGAGCGGCTGGTCAATTCGCTGGCCGTGATATCCAGCCCGTCGTATCCCTTATCCAGCGCGCGTTCCGTCGCCAGCGACACAAAATTCACGCCGACAGCCCGAAGCGCGTCGAGAATCTGCGGCGTTGTGTTGTAATTGCCGTATCCCTTTTCTCGCCCGGCCGCCAGCGTTTCCAGCGTGACGATGGAGAGATCGGCGTTTTCCAGCGCGCCGGAAAGCCCCTCGAAGGTCGTCATAAAATCATAATGATCCGTCCCCTCCTGCACGCTTTCGCGAACGGTCTTCGGCGCGTAAATCGTGCCGGCGGCAGCAATCGTCAATCGTTTCGGCTCATGCGCGGGCGTTGCCGTCGGCGATGGGCTGGGCGTCGGCCCTTCGGTGGTTTCGGGCATGGGCGACGCCGTCGGAACGCCAGTCGGCGTTGCGGTCGCTTCCTCGGTCTGATCAGCCAGCAGGCCGAACACGGCGCGCGTCCGTTCGTATACGCCATCCCCTGCAATCAGCGTCAGGAACGCCGCCATACCGATAACGACGAAAAGCGTTGCCAGCAGCATCACGATGCTGCCCAGCGAAAACCGCGGCTTTTTCACGGCGTTCCCTCCTTTTCCACATTTCAGATTGATTATACACCGAAATCATCTTTTCGGAAAGATACAAAGCGGGCTGAGCCCGCCTGCATTTCCGCCATAGTCCGCAAAACTTCAAAGCTGTACACACGCGGACAACCTTTACGCAGTTTCCTACGCGTCAAAAAAGGGCTGAGCCCGCCTGCATTTCCGCCATAGTCCGCAAAACTTCAAAGCTGTATACACGCGGACAACCTTTACACAATTTCCCATGAGTACAAAAAGGACGCATCCGGCCAAACCGAATACGTCCGCAAGCTCTAAATGATTAAGCCTGAGCCGGAGCGCCCACCGGGCAATTCTCCGCGCAAGCGCCGCAATCGATGCAGGTATCCGCGTCGATCACATACTTGCCGTCACCCTCGCTGATCGCGCTCACCGGGCAATTGCTGGCGCACACGCCGCAAGAGATGCAGTCATCAGAAATCTGATAAGCCATACATTTCACCTCCCTTTGTTAAGGATCACTCCCGAGAAACATTTTAGCACGAAGGCGCGCGAAATGCAAGGTTTTTGTGAAAAATCACGGTTCTGAATCCACGAAAAACGCATTTTCAATTCCCAGTTTTTCGATATGAATCCAAGAAAAAACAGCCTTTACAGCGTTTTTCGCGCAAAGGCTGTTGTTATGTACATCTAACAAACTTTAAAAAAGGTCTTCCCGCTTCGTGTCCTCGCGGATCTCCAGCACATCGACGGCTTCAACCGCCTTTTGCTCCACAACGGGCGGCTGTTCGGGTTGACGAACCGGCTGTTCCGCCTGCTCCGGGGCTTCCGGTTTGACCGGCTGCTCCGGCCTGTTCGGCCTGTCCATCGGTTTTCTGGGCGGCCTTGGGCCTCTTTCCGGTCTCGGTGGGCGTTCGGGCCTCGGCCCGCGCTCCGGGCGCTGCGGCCTCTCCGGTCGATCGCCTCTCGGCGCTCTGGGCGGACGCTGCTCAAATTTTCTCTGCGGCGCGGGCTGAGCGGCAGGCTCAACACGCTCGCCTTGCGGCGCACTCTGCTCGTCCTCGACCGCCGGATCTTCCTCTTCGACGCGCGGTTTGCGTTCTTCCCTTTCGGGGCGCTGACAGTCGTCGATCGGATACTCGCGCAGTTCAAACGAATCGCCCACCGCAATGCGCACGCGCACCGTCTCTTCCAGCACGTTGATCGCATTGATCACACCCACGCCGTCCGGCGTGATGATCTCGCGGCCCACGCGCGGCATGCGCTTGCGCGTCTGCTCGTAGTTATCCTGTTCGTATTTCAGGCAGCACATCAGGCGGTCGCACAGGCCGGAAATCTTCGTCGGATTGAGCGAAAGATTTTGCTCTTTCGCCATCTTGATGGAAACCGGCGTGAAATCGCCCAAAAACGTCCGGCAGCAAATCGGCCGGCCGCAAGGCCCGATGCCGCCGAGCATCTTCGCCTCGTCGCGCACGCCGATCTGGCGCAGCTCGATGCGGGTTTTGAAGATGCTCGCCAGGCTTTTAACCAGCATGCGGAAATCCACGCGGCCGTTGGCCGTAAAGTAAAAGATGATTTTGGAATGGTCGAACGCGTATTCCACGTCCACCAGCTTCATTTCCAGTTTGTGTTCGGCAATGCGGTCGATGGCGATATCAAACGCCTCTTTTTCCGCCTGCTCGTTGCGCTTCTGCGTGGCCAGATCCTGCTCGGTGGCGATGCGGATGATCGGCTTGAGCGGCAGCACCAGGCGCTCGTCCGGCATATCCATGATGCCGCTCATGCACTCGCCCAGTTCCACGCCGCGCGCCGTCTCTGTCACCACGCTCATGCCGTTGTGCAGATCCAGCCCGTTGGGGTCAAAGTCGTATAATTTGGCGGCGCGCTTGAAGCGCACCCTGATCACCATGGCCATTTGGCATATTCCTCCGATATTTGAAGCAGGACGGTTTCAAACGCCGATGCAAACGCGACGTTGCTGGCGAGCATGACGCGCGCCCTGCGCAGCGTTTCCATCAGCGTCAATCCCCCGGAAAGCGGCACGCGGGACGCATAGTCCAGCGCCTCCCGCGCATAGCCCGCGTCCGCGACGGACGCGCCGCCCGCCTGCTGCACCAGAATATCGCGCAGCGCGATTTCCAGCGTATCCAGCACGAGCTTCTGCCGTTCCTTATCCTCCTTATACATGTTCACCACGCCCAGCGCGTCCGCCGGATGATGAACCGAAAACACGTTATGCGTCAGCTCCATGCGCAAATCGAGCTGACCGTCGTCGATTTCCAGCGCGCGGCCGACGCATCCTTCCGCTATGCGCGCCTTTTTCTTCGCCATCTCCGGCGATTGGCCGAGGGCAATCAGGCGCTTTTGGCAGGCTTCCTCCGTCAGCGGATGAAACCGCACGACGCGGCAGCGGGAAACGATAGTCGGCAGCAGCGCCGCGGGCTGATCCGTAATCAGAAAGAACACCGTTCTTTCCGGCGGTTCTTCCAGCGTTTTGAGCAGGCAGTTCTGCGCGGCCGCGTTCATCCGCTCGGCCTGCGGAATGAGAATGACCTTCGCGCCGTCCTCAAAGCTCTTGACCGCGACGGTATCGAGCATCTCGCGCATCACGCCGACGCCGATGATCTGCTTGCCCTTTTCCGGCACAACGGTATGCACGTCCGGATGCGTGCCGGAAAGCACGCGACGGCATGGGCCGCACGCGCCGCACGGCTTATGTTCTCCCCGGCAGAGCGCGGCCATAGCGCAAAGCTGCGCGGCGGAACGTTTGCCCGTGCCGCCCGGCCCTGTCAGCAGGTAGGCATGGACATAGCTCCCCCGCGCAAAATCATGTTGCAGTTGACCGATGAGCGCAGACTGCCCCGCAAGATCCGCAAAGGCAATCATATCACACCTTGAGGAACTGGCTGACCTCCAGCACGAACACCGTCGCGCCGCCGACCGTCACGCGGATCGGATACGGCACATACACGCCACCTGCGCCGCCCATCGGGGTGGTGGAAGCGGTGATCTGTTCGCGGCTCTTGCAGATTTTTTCAATCACGTCGAGCGCATCCTGGAGCTTGTCGTCCTCCACGCCGCTGATGAGCGTGGTGTTGCCCGCGCGCAGGAAGCCGCCGGTTGTGGCCAGCTTCGTCACGCCGAACCCCTTATCCATCAGAGCGGAAACCAGGCGGCCCGCATCTTCATCCTGAACGATCGCAACGATAAGTTTCATAGATCTATCCCTCCATATTATGCTTGATGGAAGTGCAACTCCGAAGAAACGGAGAAACATTCTTGCGTTTATTATACAGGAAAAGCGCCCAAAATGCTAGACCTGATTTGGGCGCTTTCCGAAAAATGCAGAATTGGGGAATATTCGGTTAAATGGCGCGGGTCGCGTGCCTGAGCCATTCGCGCTCGCCGTCGTCGGCCATCAGCGGCAGAAGCGTTTTCTGCACGAAGGCATGATAGTCGTTGAGCCAGCCGCGCTGACGCGGGCTCATCTGATCGGGGATCACCGCGTCCAGATCGATCGGCGCGCAGGTGATGATTTCAAAACCGAGGAACTGGCCGTATTCATTCTCTTCCAACTTGCGGCAGACCAGCTCGTTCTCGGTGCGGATGCCGTGGCTGCCCTCGATATACACGCCCGGCTCGTCGGTGGTAACCATGCCCGGTTCCTGTACGGTGTCCTCATTGCGGGTCGGGGATTTATGCCAGCGGAAGCTGTTCGGCCCCTCGTGCACGCTCATCAGGTAGCTGACGCCGTGGCCCGTGCCGCAGCGATAGTCGATGCCCATATCCCAAATCGGGCCGCGCGCGAGGATATCCAGGCCGATGCCCGTCATGCCGTGCAGGAATTTGGCGTTCGCCAGATTCAGCATGCTGCACAGCACAGCCGTGAAGTGCTTTTTCTGCTCATCCGTCACGGGGCCGAGCGCAAAGGTGCGGGTGATATCCGTCGTGCCTTCCAGATACTGTCCACCGGAATCGATGAGCAGCAGGTCGCGCGGCTCGATGACCGCGTCGGTTTCCGGCGTAGCGCTGTAATGCATCATCGCGGCGTTGGCGCGATAAGCGCAAATGGTATTGAAGCTCGGCGAAATAAAGTGCTCCTGTTCCTGACGGAAGGCCAGCATCTTGTCGCTGACGCTGATTTCCGTCATCGGGATTTTGCCGACGTTCTGTTTGAGCCAGTACATCAGGTGCGTCACCGCCGCGCCGTCCTTCACATGCGCCTTGCGCAGATTGGCCAGCTCAACCTCGTTCTTGATGGCCTTCATGCGCGTGGACGGGTTCTCCGCGCGGATGATCTCGGCCTTTTCCAGCGCGCTCATCAGGGCGGCGGTCAGCTTGGTTGCGTCCGCCAGCACCCTGACGTCCGGCTCAAGCCCTTGCAGCGCCGGGATGATCTCGTCGTAGCCGCGCACATTCACGCCCTCGTCCGCCAGCTTTTGGCGCACGGCCTCGTCCACCTTGGTTTCATCGACGAACCAGTTGACGTGCTTCTGCCCGATGACCAGATAACTCATCACCACGGGCGTATTGAGCACGTCGCCGCCGCGCACATTGAGCACCCACGCGATATCATCCAGCACGTTGAGCACATGCAGCTGTGCGTCGTGCTGATCCATGACCTTGCGAATCGCGGCGACCTTGTTCTGTACACTCTCGCCCGCATATTGCTCGTCGAGGATGAACGCCTTCTCCTTCGGCATCGGCGGACGATCCGTCCACAAATCGTTAAACCAGTCGCCGGTATCGCGCAGCAACGCGCCGTTGCCCGCGACCGCCGCGCGCATATCCTCCGCGAATTTCTCGCTGACCACGCCGAAATCCACGCCCAGCGCGTCGTTTTCACGCAGCAGCCCCGCGAGATATTCTTCCAGCGTCGGCGTGCCTGCCGTACCCATGCGCATCAAGGTGATGCCGCTGCCGGCGATCTGCTGTTCCGCCTGAATGAAGTAGCGGCCATCGACAAACAGCGCCGCCTCTTTTTCGCCGATGACCAGCGTGCCCGCCGAGCCGGTGAAGCCGGAAAGCCACTGACGCGTCTTGAAATGGTCGGCAATATATTCCGAAGCATGGCTGTCCGCCGTCGGCACGATGACCGCGGCAAAGTTCTCATCCTTCATCCGCGCCCGAAACGCGGCGATTTTCTCCGTAACCTGCATCGCAAATCCCTCCGTCTTTCAGATGTAGCCCTATTATACACCTATAACACGTCCGCGGGGAAGCCCCTTTTTGGGGCGTTGCACCAAGTCCAGGAAACTCGCATAGTCGCCGTTCCGGCTCCTTGCGATTTCCGATTTTCGCCATGCTTTTTCCCGCACGGCGGGCGCATGGCTTCAATCCCCCGCAAGAAACCTGAGGTTTCTGGATTTCCCTCTTTCGTTTATCGCTGCGCGATAAACGGATGTTAAGTGACGGTTTACAAACCTCTGTTTCTTGATTAAAATAAGAGATAGAATTCATTCGCGCAGCGAATGAAAACGGGAGGTGCAGGAACCTAAGGTTCCTGCCGGGGTTTGGGGCGGCGCCCCCATCGTTCCCCTCTCCCCTCACGGAGGTGCTCATGAATACCCGACACGCTCAGCTCGTGCTCGCCGTCGCGCGCGAAGGCAGCTTCACCGCGGCGGCCAAATCGCTCTTCATCGCCCAGCCGACGCTCTCCCAGCAGATTCGGCAGATCGAGCAGCAGCTCGGCGCGCCCATCTTTGAGCGCGGCACAACGCCCGTCTCGCTCACCCCTGCCGGGCAGATCTATGTGCAGGCCGCGCGCCGCTTTCTGCAAATCGAAACGCAGATGAACGAGTCTATCGCCGCGCTCTCCGGCCACACAGCGGGGCTTCTGCGTCTCGGTCTGCCCCAGCAGCGTGCAGACGAACTTCTGCCGCAGGTGCTCGCCGAATTCCAGTCCGTTTATCCCGAAGTATGCGTGCAGGCCGTTTCCCTGCCGAATGACGAGCTGGAACGCAAACTGCTCGGCAGCGAACTCGATATGGCGCTCGTTTCCGGCGAAGCCGAAAACGAAAAGCTTGAATATCAGCTCATCGCGTCGGACGAAGTCGTGCTGCTCGCCGGTCGCAAAACCAGGCTCGCGCAGCGCATTCCTTCCGGTTCAACCATCAGTTTAAACGCCTGTGAAGGAGAGAAATTCATTCTGCCCACCGAAAGCCTGCCGTTCACCCGTTCCTATGACGAACTGCTTGCCCGCGCCGGACTTTCCCCCTTCGTCGTTCTGCGCACGGATGATTCCCAATGTGCCAAACGTGTGTGCGCCGCCTGTTCGCTGGTGATGCTCTGTCCGTTTATCACCCTGCTGAGCGACACGCCCGCCATGCAGCAGCTTTCGCATTACCGTCTCAGCGATTCGCTCTATACCTCCCTGTATATGGCGTGCCCCAAAGATATGCCGCTCACGCCCTATGCCCAGACGCTTTATACCATGATGAGCAACCGTTTCAGAGCGATGACGGCATACAGGCTGTGAAGCGGCAGCCTATATGCAATTTCCTACGAATCAAAAAGCGGCCTGAGGCCGCTCTCACTTCCGCCAAAGTTTGCAAAAACTCAAACTTTCACATACGCGGCCCATTTGCTGCAATTTCCTGCGAATCAAAAAAAGAGCCTTTGCGGCTCTTTTTTGATTGCTCTTATTCGTCGTCGTCCTCTTCGTCATCATCGTATTCGTCTTCTTCATCCTCGTCGTCATCCGCATCGTCTTCTTTCCGCTTTTTCTTGTAGATGACGGAGGAAATCAGGATGCTCAATTCATACAGGCCGATCATCGGCACGGCGACCATGAACTGAGAAACGACGTCCGGCGGCGTGATAATCGCCGCGATCACAAAGATCACCGGGATGGCGTAGTGGCGCACCTTGCGCAGAATATCCGGCGTGAGAATGCCCAGCTTGGTCAGCACAAAGGCGAGCATCGGCTCTTCAAACACAACGCCGAAGGTCAGAAGCATGCCGATCATAAAATCCAGATAGCTGGCCACGGAGATGGCCGAGTTGATGAAATCCGACGTGCTGAAATTGACCAGGAACTGAATCATGAACGGCAGGGCGACCATGTAGCTGAACAGCGCGCCCAGACAGAAGAAGAAGAAGCCGCCCAGCAGCGCGGGCTTGATCGCCCGCTTTTCTTTTCGGGTGAGCGCCGGCGCGACAAAGCCCCAGATTTCAAAGACCAGCAGCGGCGAAACCACCACGATCGCCAGCACCAGCGCCAGCTTGAAATACGAGGTGAGCAATTCCGACGGGGACAGATACACGTATTGGAAACCCGCGTCCAAACCCATTTGCAGCATGGCGTTGGCCAGCGGCTTGATGATGGCAAAGCACGCGATAAACGCCACCACCAGCGCGGTTACGCTCAGCGCGATGCGATTGCGGATTTCGCGCAGGTGGCCCACCAGCGACATGTTGGCCTGATCGTTTTTCGCGCTCATCTCATTTCACCGTCCGTTTCGTTGTTTGCAGAAGAGATGCTTCCCTCGCTCAGAGAGAAGCATCCGTATCCCGTTTTTTAATCAGGCGTCCTCTTCCTCGTCGTCCTCATCGTCGGCCTTCTTGGCGACGGTCTTTTTCTTCTTTTTCTTCACGACGACCTCTTCCTCGTCGTCGTCCTCATCGTCGTCCGCGCCGTCGCTCATGCCCTTACGGAAGCTGCCCAGCGTCTTGCCCAACGAGCGGCCCAGCTTCGGCAGCGCTTTCGGCCCAAAGATAACCAACACAATCGCGAGCACAACCAGCAATTCGGTCGTTCCAATCTTACCCATAAAAAAGTTCCTCCTTTATTCGGCGTCAGCGCTCTGCTGAGCGTCGTTTGCTTCGCTTTGTCTTTCGGCTTCCGCGCCGTTCTCCGGCTGCGTTTCTTCAGCCTCCGCTTTGTCTTCCGACCCGCCCGCCTTCGCTTCGTCCTTCGGCGGTTCAGGCTCGTCGTCCGTCTCGTCCGTTTCCGGCTCGACAGGCTTTTTCTTCTTTTTCTTTTTGGGGTTCAGTTTATCGTCCGCTTCTTTTTTCGTCCTGCTGATTTCGTCGTCCGCGTCCTTAAACGCCTTGCGCATGGTCTTCTGCGCGTCCGCGATTTCATCGGTCACCTCGCGAAATTCATCGCTGGCCTCGCGCAGATCGCTCGTCGCGTCGTTCATGTATTTTTTGAACGAGCCGACCGCCTTGCCCAGCGTGCGCGCCGCTTTGGGCAGGCGCTCCGGGCCGATGGCAAGCATCGCGACAATCAGGATGACAATCAGCTCCATCGAACCGATTTTCGCCATTCGTGAATCCTCCCGACTTCGTTTGCTTTGTAATTTTTTACAAAGCCTTTTTGTGCTGCAAGCAGTATACCATATTCATACGGTCAATTCAAGCCGTTTTGTGAATTTTTTTGCGATTCTTTTCGCGTTCCGGCGCGCCTTTTCGTTTGTAAGATTTTACACATCATGCACGCCCGTATCCGGCAGCGCCAGCATTTTATAGGTGCACATCATCCTGAACCGCTTGCTTCCGTCCGGCGGTTCCCCGATGACGGCGTTCATCTTGCGCACCTGGTATTCCAGCGTGTTGCGGTGAATGCCCAGCTGATGCGCGGCTTTTTTGAGATCCATAAAGTTGAGCAGATACGCATACAGCGCCCGCGAAAGCGCCGAGCCGCGCGTCGCGTCCTCATCCATCACGCGGATCACATCTTCGCACAGATACGGCGCGAGGGATATCTTTCGTTCCAGCGCCATAAAGAACAGCGTAGAACCCATGTCGCGCATCTCCATCGTCTGCGTGCCCGCCGCCAGCAGCGCAAGGCGGCACAGGCGCAGCCGCGCGTTTAACCGCTCTATGGCAAACGGCTGTGAAATCACCAATCCCGCGCGCGCCGCCTCGCAAAGCGGCCCCGCCGCCTCGGCAAACGCGTCGATTTCTTCCGGCGGAAGCGCCAAAAACAGCGTTTCTTCGTCAAACGCCGCAACCGGCTTCTGCGGCAGGGCGCAGAGCGCCAGCGTCAGTTCCATGCGCTTTTCGTCGCCGATGTTTCCCACGCCGACTGCCGCGACGGCCAGCTTAAAACGCCCGCCGCACGGCGCTTCCTCCCCGCCTGTGCGTTCCGTAAAGCGCCAAAGCGCCGCGCGCACCGCGCCGCTGTCAAATGGTTCCGTCGACTCGGGCTGCACTTCGCCGCCAATTCCATCCCTGAGCCAGAGGGAAAACAGCAGTTCAAAGCAGGTGTTCATATCGCCGAGATTCAAGGCGAAGCGCGCTTCAATCCGGCGCATGCGATAGGCCAGCGTATTGCGGTGTATGCCCATCGTCTCCGCCGCGCGGCGCAGATTCAGTCCGCTGCTCAGATACGCGTGCAGGCTGCGCACATACTGCGCTTCCCCCTGCTCATCCAGCCGCGCAAGACCTTCAATCGCCGCGTCGCAGAAATCTTCCGCGCAAAACCCCTGCGCCTCAAGCGCCGTTTTCGCCGCGCGCAGAAGCGCTGCTTCGCCGTAAGTCTCCATGTCATACAGCGCGCGTCCGGGCGCAAGCGCTCTGCCCGTTTCCAGCGCAATGCGCGCTTTGGTCAGGCATCCGCGCGCGGAAGCAGCCAGCGCAAACGGCCCGCTCATCCCCGCGCAAAGCCCGTTTTCCCGCAGAATCCGCTCGATTTCCGCGAGCCACGCTTCGCTCTGCGCCTCGTCAAAGAGCAGCGCGGTCTCTCCGTTTTCCACGTAACGCGAAAAGGGCTTCTTTTCCAGAAGCCCTGAAAGATTTTGCCCCGCGCTTTCCACGCACAGGCAGCAGATCGCCCGCCGCTCAGGCTGCGCGAGCAGCGCCAAATCAGGATGGATATCGTTCACTGCCCGCGCCCCCTTCGCTTACACCCGCGTTTTGATCTGAGAAAGCACCTCTTCGCCATTGACGAAAACGGCCTTCGTGTGACACTGGATATCGCGAAGCGGATTCCCGTCGAAAATCGCAATATCCGCGTCCTTGCCGGCTTCAAGCGAGCCGACGCGGCTGTCGATACCCACGACATGCGCCGGATTGATGGTGATCGCGCGCCATGCGGATTCCTCCTTCATGCCCGCCTTCACGGCCAGACCCGCGCACAGCGGCAGGTAATACAGCGGAATGACCGGCGCGTCTGTGATGATGCAGACCTCCAGCCCGGCGTTATCCAGAACGCCCGCGGTCGCAAAGCTCTTTTCCTTCAATTCCTGCTTGGATTTGGAGCCGAACGACGGGCCGACCAGCACGGGCTTGCCCGCCTGCACCAGATGATTCACAATCAGATGGCCTTCGGTCACGTGGTCGAGCGTGATATCCACGTCAAATTCTTTCGCGATGCGCAGCGCGGTCAGAATATCGTCCGCGCGGTGCGCGTGCGCCTTGAGCGGAATCTCCCTGCGGATGACCGGGAGCAGCGCTTCCAGCTGCATATCAAACGGGCGGGTCTTGGTTTCGTCCTTCTCCGCCGCCTCGACTTCCTTCGCGTAGCGCTGCGCCTTGAAGAGCATCTCGCGCAGCTGCGCCGCGACGGCCATGCGCGTGACCGGCGCTTTGCGTCCGTTCTGGCCATATGCGCCCTTGGGATTCTCGCCGAACGCGCACTTCATCGCCGCCGGATACTTGAGAATCATGTCGTCGATGCAGTCGCCGTAGAGCTTCATCGCCACAAACGAGCCGCCCAGCACGTTTGCCGAGCCGGGGCCCGTCACCGCCGTCGTCACGCCGCCGCCGATGGCGTTTCCGAAAGCCTCGTCCATCGGATTGATGCCGTCGATGGCGCGGATTTCCGGCGTAACCGGACTGGAATACTCGTTGGTGTCGTTGCCTTCCCAGCGCGTCGCTTCCTCGTGAATGCCGATGTGGCAGTGCGCGTCAACGAAGCCCGGCGTGACGATGCATCCCGCCGCGTCGATGATCTCCGTTCCTGCCGGAACGTCGAGATTCTGCCCCACCGCGACGATTTTGCCGCCGTCGATGAGCACCTGTCCGTTTGGAATGTCGCCGCTTGTCATGGTCTTGATCAAACCGCCCTGAATGAGTTTCATATGCTTTTTCTCCTTTTCGGATGTTTTTGCCTTATCGTGTAAAATGAATATCCACCACTGAAATATCCGCGTCCGTGCCGATGCGCATATCCGGCCCGTAAACGCCCACGCCGGAGGTGACGACACTGGTCATCCCGCCCACCTTTTTGAGACCCGCAGGATTTTCCCATGCGGTTCGGATGGCGATATTCAGCGGGAAAAACTGGCCGTCGTGCGTATGGCCGCAGAGCATCACATCCACACCCGCATCAGCATTCTGTTTAAGAAAGCGCGGCTCATGTTCCAGCGAAATAACGAGCTTATCCGTGTCGATATCCGCCATCAATCCCGCAAGGCTCATGCGCTCGTGCGTGCCGTCGCCCGCGTTTTCGTAATCCTTGCGGCCGATGACGTAAAAGCTGTCGTCAATCAGCCGCGCTTCGTCCTCCAGCATGATGATACCGCTGTCGCGCACAAACCGCTCCATCTGCCCGCTGCGCTGGGTGTTTTCCAGCTTTTTGGTGCTGAACCCGCTGAAGAGGCGCTCCGCCACGTCGTGGTTGCCCCAGCAGGCATACACGCCCAGCCTGCTTTTCATCGACCGAAGCGAAGCTTTCACCGACTCCGGATCGTCGATTCCGTCCACGGTGTTATCAAAGATATCGCCCGCGATGAGAACGATATCCGCGTTCTGCGCGTTGACCTTTTCGACCATGTCCTCGATGCGTTTCGCGCCGACGCTGTATCCCAGATGCAGATCCGCGATGAGCACCACGCGCAGGCTTTCGCGCCCGCCGCCGTCCTTGGCGACCTCGGCGTCATAGCGTTTCACGGTCAGCTCGGACGCGTGATAAATGCCCAAAATGCAGGTTAAAATGATGCCGAACCACACCGCGCCGCCGAAAATCAGCTTGGGGTTTCCCCTCCGCGCGGTCAGCTTCTCCGTACGATGAAACCGTTTGGAAAGCCGCGCCAGCACCTCGATGAGCGCATAGGCCGAAAACAGATAGATAAAAATGCCGTAAAACCCGAAAGAGACGCGCATAATCGCCTTTCTCAGCGTTCCTTCCGGCAGAATATACCCCAGCGGCATGCCCATTGCGAAGACGGAATACACGCCCGCCGTCAGCAGCGAAACGAGTTTCGCCACGCGTTCGGGCAGGTTGCGGTGCAGAAAAATCGACGTGCGCGCGGCGACGTAGGCGTTGGCCGCCAGATACGCCGCCAGCACGAAAAATGCGCTGATCCGCATTAAACAAATGCCTCCCCGTCAGGCGAGACGCGGGCATCGTTCACTTTATAGACCACCTCGTCCGTAATGCCCTCGCCTTCGTTGGGATAAAAATGGGAATAAACCTGATCCGCGCAGAAGAGCGCGACCAGCGCGACGCACAACGCAATCAGCGCGCTTCTCTTGACCTTGTGCAGCAGGTTGTCAAACAGCGGCGCAACGCCGTAGACAACCGCCATGCCGCCCAGGCCGAACACCAGCAGGCCCTCCGCGCAGATCCGCCCGTGCAGGTTGAGGAAATACCCCGCATAATCCCACCAGCGGCGGTCGTATACGGTTTCCAGATAGTACGCGGTGAAATACTCGACGATGCCGCAGACGACGATCGTCGCGATAAACTCCAGCCACGGCCTGTCGCGCAGCTTGTAGAGCGCCAGCAGAACCAGCACGCCGCCCGTGCCATAAATCGGCAGCCACGGCCCGTGGAGCACGCCGCGGTTGACAAACGTACCCGCCGTCACCAAATGCAGCACGACCTCCCAGCACCAGCCGATGGTCGAGAACAGGAAGAACAGCAGCACAAGCGTCGTCACCGGATATTTGCGCGTAAACAGGGCTGGTTCTCTATCTTTGTGCTCATACTGCAAAAGCGGGCTGAGCCGAATCGGGTAGGAAAGCCCCTGCTCGCAGCGGCGCATGTAGCGCAGACGGTATTCGCGATCCTGAATCTTTTCGCGCGCGACATCCTGCGGGTTGACAAACAGGGTCACGCCCAGATATTCGCCAAAGAAGCGGGAAACCCTGTTGCCGTAAACGCGTTCGGGCAGCTTTTCCACCGGCTTCCCCAAATCGTTGTAGGCGCGGCGGAGCGTCTTGGCCGTCGCCCGCTCAAACAGATAGGTATCGCGCAGCGCTTCGGCCTCGCCTTCCGCCTTCACCTGCGCGCGCACAGCGGCGTAGAACTCGCACCGCGTGGCCGTGATATAGGCGCTGGCGTAAAACAAATCCGTCAGGCCGAACGTCGCCATCGACAGCAGATGCCACGGCACAAAGGAAAGCTCCATCAAAAAGCACTCCCACTTGTGGCCGTTCATCATCTTCCGGGAGAGCGCAATCGCGTCTTTACCCTTCATCGTCGGGTTTTCCGCCAGAATGAAGCTGCAAAGATAATACGAAAACGTCTTGATCACGCCGCCGACAATCGTCAGCCACCACAGCGCCAGCTGAACCGCCGCGCGCAGCCGCGCCAGCGACGTGCGCCCCCAACAGTGCGCGCTGTGCAGATAGAGCGCGCGATACGGCGGCACTTCCTCATAGACGCGCATCTCCATGAACAGACGGCGCAGAATGACGGCGAACGTGTTCGTGATCAACACCCAGTATATCGCCGAAACCAAACTGCTCACCGCAATGGCAATCGTCTGCCCCCATTCGCTCGAACCCGCCAGCGACATGACGGTGTTGTTCACAATATCCTGAAGCGAACCGTCGGCGATTTTGTTCACCGCCAGTGCGAACACGCCGCGGCTGTTCGCCGCCGCGCCCGGCCTGCCGAAGGACGCGAGAAAGTTTGAAATCGTATCCCACTTCTGCTGCGTCAGGTGCAGCACATCCAGCGAGCCGGTGAACTCCGTGCCCAAAAACGCCGCGACCAGACACAGCAGCACCGACGGCCAGTAGTGGCTGCGTACAGTCTTTCTGCCCGCGCGCTTCCAATCCCGCCGCGCCTGTGTACCGAAGCGCGCATAGACTTTTTTTGCTTTCTTTTGCTCCATACCCATCTCTCCCCTGTCCATATACGGGAAACATTATACCATAAAAAGCCGATTACACAACCGGAAAGTCAAAAAGGAACCGCCCATGCAAGAGCGATTCCCCTTCTGTCTGTTTTTGTTCGAAGCCTTACTCCGCTTCCGCCAGCGACGGCACGAAGTTATTCCACGTATTGAACTCGCCGCGGCTGCTGTTGTAGCGCTGGGTGCTGGTGTTGGTAATCATATACCAGGTCAGCTCGTCATACATCGTGTCACAGTCGGCCAGCGCCTTTTCCTGCTTCTCCACGGTGTAGTTGGTCAGGTATTCGGCGGCCTTCGCGGGATCCTCTTCATAGAGCTTCGCCGCTTCGGCCAGCACGGTCGGATACTCCTCAACCAGCGCGTCCTCGACAGACTTCCAGTAGGCGCGCACGCCCGTGCCGTAGTGCTCGCGGTCCTGCTCGCTCAGGGCGCACAGGCGCTTGAAGTGGGTATGCGCATAGCTCAAATCGTAGCCATAGCTGTCGGAAGTGAAGCCTTCGGGCGTATGGTCAAACGCTTCTGCCACGTCGGTGATGAGGTTGGAGAGCGGCAGATAGACGGAATGCTCCGCGTTGGCCAGCGTCGTCCATGTTACGGCGGACATGGCGGCGGGCAGGTCGTCGTAAATCTCGATGGCCGAGCAGTTCACCTGACGCTCGACGCCGATGACGCGGATATCGGGGCGGCCGGTCTCCTCCGGGTCCCACTGCGTTCCCTCAAAGCGGGAACGGGTCAGCTCGAAGATATCCTGAAGCGTGACCTTTTCATCCGGCTGATAGAACAGCGGATAGCGGGTCGTCATCGCATAATCCTCCGCGGTGGACGGCGCCAGCAGCTCATGGCCATACCACGTACGGCGGTTCGCGCCCGCGTTCAGGTTGCGCGCGCCAACGTAGGTCGCAAACAGATCGACATTGCCTGCGTCGTCCAGCACAGTCAGGCCCGCGGCTTCCGGCACGGAGAACAGGCCTTCGGAATGCAGCAGGCTTTCGCCTTCCTCATAATCCGCAACGGAACCAAGCATGCACTCGTTGCCGAACACGGCGACCGCGTCCTCCGGCATCTTCACGGCGACCCACTGATGGCCGGAATAGCTTTCCAGATACCAGGCTTCCTGCTGATCGGCAATCATGAACGTGTTGGATTCAGAACTGCCGTAAGTCTCCATGATCTTGCCGTAGTTTTCCACAGCTTCGCGCGCCGTAGCGGAAACCGCCGCGATATAGCCGCTGATCCACGTTTCGGACGCACCGTCCTGCACATACGGATCAGCCGCCATGATGCCATCGCTGATGTAGGTCGTCACCGAGCCGGTCATGGTCACGCCCATCTCGTTGGCGACAGCGTTATCCCACAGACCCTCGATGAACGGCGTGGAGGTGTACTGATAGGTGACATCCGGCAGCGGCACTTCGTTCGCGCCGACGGTCACGGTGCGGCCCGGCTCTTCGCTGTGCGGATAGACGACCTGCTTCGCCTGCGCGGTATTCCATGCATCGACAGTGTGGCCGATGATGGTGTGGCCGCTGGCGCTCGCCTGCTTGCCGACGTAGTAGCCCGTGCAGGCCAGCGCGCCGGTGCTGGAAAGGGTCATGACGGCGGTCACCGCAAGGCAGGCCGCACGCTTGAAAAAGTTGTTCATGGCATTTCCCTCCATATGACGATTTGTCACTTTTTGTTTGAGCCGATTTTGAAATTTCTTCGGTTCTTCTAAAAAGTTTTGCGCTCATTATACGACCGTTTTTTGCTTTTTTCAACCTTTTTTCCCATTTTTATCCATGAAAGAAATATTTTCCTATCTCGTCCATAGGGAATTTCATTCACTTTGTCGTCTGTTTTTACCACATTGCGGTTGTCATTTTGTAAATGTCAAAAATGGGCAAAAACTGCGGACACGGCCGCTCTTATGCGGTTTTCTGTAAACTAAAAAAATCCTCCCCGCCGATTTCGGAAGGGAGGATTGTAAAACAGATGTAACTGATTGCAGGGACGTGCATCTGTCTCCGTCAATCCACAGGCTTTGCGCCCTTGAGGAACGCGCAGTAGCACCGGTAGCCCTCGTAGAGGTCAACCTTGCTGATGATCTCATACGGCGCGTGCATGCTGAGCACCGCAATGCCGGAATCGATTACGTTCATGCCGTACTTGGCGCACAGGTAGGCGATCGTTCCGCCGCCGCCGAGATCGACGCGGCCAAGCTCCGCCGTCTGGAACGCCACGCCCGCATCGTCCATGATCTTGCGCAGGCTGGCCATAAATTCCGGATTCGCGTCGTTGCTGCCGGACTTGCCGCGGCTACCGGTGAACTTGTTGAAGCAGATGCCGCGTCCGAGGAACGCGCTGTTCTTCTTTTCAAACGCGCTGGCGAAGTTCGGGTCATAGCCCGCGCTCACGTCGCTGGAAAGCATGCGGCTGTTGCGCAGACAGCGGCGCACGGCCAGCTCGCAGTAATCCGCCGTGCAGGCATACAGCTCGGCGACAGTGTTTTCCAGATAGTGGGAAGCCATGCCCGTCGCGCCGACGCTGCCGATTTCTTCTTTATCGGTGATGATGCAGCAGAGCGTGTAATCCGGCGTGCCTTCGTAATCCAGCACCGCCATCATGGACGGATAGGCGCACACGCGGTCGTCGTGGCCATAGCCCAAAATCATGCTGCGGTCAAAGCCCATGTCGCGCGCCTTGCCTGCCGGAACGATTTCCAGCTCCGCGGAGAGGAAGTCTTCCTCCTCCACGCCGTATTTGTCATCAAGCAGTTTGAGCACGTTGGCCTTCACCGCGTCCTTTTCCTCGCCCGCCAGCGGACGGCCGCCGACGATGAGGTTCAGCGCTTCGCCCTCGACCACGTCCTTCGCGTTCTTGGCCATCTGCTCCTGCGCCAGGTGAATCAGCAGATCGGAGATGCAGAACACCGGATCGTTTTCATCCTCGCCGATGTTGACCGGCACCTTTTCGCCGTTCTTTTTGATGATGACGCCGTGCAGCGCCAGCGGCATGGCGACCCACTGATATTTCTTGATGCCGCCGTAATAATGCGTATCCAGATACGCCAGGTCGCCGTCCTCATACAGCGGGTTCTGCTTCACATCGATGCGCGGGGAATCGATGTGCGCGCCGAGGATGTTCATGCCTTCCTCCAGCGGCTTTACGCCCAGCACGAAGAGCATGAAGCTCTTGCCCATCCAGTTGGCATAGACACGCGCGCCCGCTTCAAGCTTTCTGCCCGAACGGATGACCGCGTTCAAATCCTCAAAGCCGTGCGCCTTGGCCAGCTTCTCGCCGTAAGCCACGCACTCGCGCTCTGTTTTACCGTTGTTGATGAAATCGCAATAGGCTTTGGCAAAGGCTTCCACCCTGCTGTCGTCTTCGGCATACGCCGCCCACGCATTCTTTCTTTCCATGGTATTTCCTCTTTCCGCCCCGCATTGGGCCGATATTCCTGTCTATTATAGATGATCTTCGCTCATTTGGCAAGTTCGGGCGGCTGCTGCTCCGCATGCGCTTTGGCTTCCTCCCTGCGCTGCTCCCACGGCATTTTCTGCGCCACGGTGCTGGCCGTGCGTTCCAGCCAGGCCGGCACGCCGCCGATCATGGAACTGCCCAGCAGCCGGAACGCTTCAAGCACGGCGCTTTTCGTCTTTTCATCCATCGCGCCCGCCGCTTTGAGCACGCTCATCGTGTTGCGCGCCTCAAACAGCTCGCTGACATTCATGCCGCCCGATGCGCTGAGCACCGCGTAAATGCCGTCGATGGCCTGTCGCCGCATGTCGGGGCTGAGTTCTTCGAGCCAGCGCTTGATCGTGTCGTCGGCAAAGTGGCTGTGCCCCGTGCGCTCGGTCAGCGTCATGAATCCGCCGCCCAAAATCTGCCAGGTATACGCGTCGTGCTGAAATACGCCCACGCCGTTGCTGCGCACAATGGTAAACGGCTCTCTGTGCCACATCAGAATGCCGATCATTGAGGATTGCGGCACGAACGTGCGAATGCGCATATCCACCTTGCCAAACGCTTCGGAAGAGATCGTCGCCTCGTTGAAGCCCGGCCCGTCGAAGTTATAGACCGTCTGAATGCGCGCGCGGGTCTCTTCATCGACGAACATGCCCGCGTAAGCCGCCAGATTGCCGCCCTTCGAGTGGCCGCCGACAATCAGCGGCAGATCGATAGCCGCCGCGACGCGCTGCGCATAGGCCACCGCATCCCGCTGGGCCGGAACTTCGGTTTCAAAGCTCATGTTGAAATCCTCTTTCCAGCCGACGACGGTGTTATCCGTGCCGCGGAAAGCGACAAACGCATGCCCTTCGCCCAGCAGATAGGTGACGGCGGAAAACTGCTCTTCCAGTTTGGTATCCACCCGGTTTGTGTAACCGACAAGCCGGATATCCCCAAACCGCGCGCTTTCCATCAGCGCGGCCAGCAACTTTCTGTCCTCCTTGACGTTATAGGCCAGCGGCGTTTTTTCCCGCTCGTTGACCTCAAGCAGCTTCTGCGCCGCGTCGCGCAGGGAGATTCCCCCGTCGAACGCATCGCCCACGATATTGTCGTAGGGCATATACGACAGATAGCTCAGCAGCAGCGCGTCCACGTCGCACAGCGGCACGCGATCAAGCGGCAGATCGCCTCTCCAAATCACATAATCCTGTATATTGGGCATGGTGTCCTCCCGTTTGCACTTTCCGAAAAAACGCGCGATGGCGTGTTTGAAATCCGATAGCTTCATTATAATCTGCCATAAAAGTTCTGTCAACGCCGGCGCCGTGCGCGGAATATGCGCAAACGCCTGTTCTTTTTCCTGTATAGCCTTGCCAAAATCCAGTCGCAATATACATTTTTGACCCGCGGCGAATTGACAAGGCGGCGCGTGTGCCGTATACTTTTATGAATGATACCCGAATTTCATTTTGCGGAGGCTTTTTCACATGGTTTACAAGTGGGAGCTTCAAATCCCCAAGCTCATGCCGGAACTCAAGCGCCGCGCCTATCTGTATCTGCCCGCCTGTTACGACGAGCAGCAGGACGCGCGCTTCCCGGTGATGTATATGTTCGACGGCCACAACGTTTTCTTTGACGAAGACGCGACCTACGGCAAATCGTGGGGCATGGCCCGATATATGGACGAAACGCAGACGCCGCTGATCATCGCGGCAGTGGAATGCAACCCCATCGGCAACAATCGGCTGGAGGAATACTGCCCGTTCACCTGTGAAGACCCGAAACTCGGCCGCATCCGCGGGCGCGGGCGCACGACGATGAACTGGTTCATCCACGGTTTCAAGCCGATGATCGACGCGAATCTGCGCACCCTGCCGGACAGGGACAACACGCTGATTGCCGGTTCGTCGATGGGCGGGCTGATGAGCCTGTACGCGGCGACGGCGTTCAATTCCGTTTTCGGCAAAGCGGTCTGCCTTTCCCCCAGCCTGTGGCTCGGCGCGGGCAAGGTGCGGCGCATCATCCGGCAGGCGGAGATCTCCCCCGACACGCTGATTTACATGGATTACGGCGGGCAGGAAATGGCCAACCATGCGGCGAACCTCTCCGCGCTGACCTCCTGCACGTCGGCGCTGCTGCAAAAGGGCGTCGATCTCACCTTCCGCATCGCCCCCGGCGGCACGCACAGCGAGGCCTCGTGGGAGCGGCAGATTCCCGTGTTTATGAAGTGTTTGGGGTTTTGAGTTCCTTCCGTCTGCCTTTCAGCGTTTTTCATCGTCTGAATCCGCCACAGGCGGTGACGATTCCAAACGTTCCTCTACGAAGAGGGCTTTATCCCCACGCTGCCGCCGCGAATACCAAAAGGCTCCCTCTTTGAGGGCGTGCAGCTTTCTGCCCACAGTGTGGGAAGCAGGCAAGCGAAATGCCGAAGGTCTGTCAGCGAAGCTGACTGAAGGAGTTCGTGCTTTTCAATGTTGAATCGATAAGGAGCATCATGCCATGGAAGTTCGTTATTTTAAAGGCTATTCCTACAACCTGAACCGAGAAATGGAGTTCAAGGTCTACGGCCACCGCGGCAAGCCGGTGCTGTTCATTCCCTGCCAGGCGGGGCGTTTCTACGACTTCGAGAATTTCCATATGGACGACGTATTCCGCCCGTACATTGACGCGGGCGAATTGATGGTGTTCTCCATCGATACCATCGATAATGAGACGTGGGCGGATCACGGCGGCAATCCGCGCGCCCGCATCGAGCAGCACGAGCGCTGGTTCAACTACATCGTCGATGAAATGGTGCCGCAGATCCGCCACCTTGCGGGCGAGCGCAACTGGTGTCAGATGCCGATCATGCCGTTCGGCTGTTCGATGGGCGCGATGCACGCGGCGAACCTGTTCTTCCGCCGTCCGGATCTCTTTGACAGCGTGCTGGCGCTCTCCGGCGTCTACGATTCGTTCGATTCCTTCGGCGATTACATGGATGACCTCGTCTACCGCAACTCGCCGTACCACTACCTCTCCGGCATGTCTGAGGGTCACCCGTATATCCGCATGTACAACGAGCGCAAAATCATCCTCTGCGTCGGCCAGGGCGCGTGGGAAGACGTGCTCAAGGAAAGCACCTCGCGCATCAAGGGTGTGCTCGACGCCAAGGGCATCCACGCGTGGGTGGACTTCTGGGGCTACGACGTCGATCACGATTGGGGCTGGTGGTACAAGCAGGTCGAATATTACCTGCCCTTCCTGCTGGGAAAACGATAAACTCCTTCCGTCACAACTTCGGCGTGATCAAAGACGTTCAATGACAGAATTGGCTTAAACTATATTTCACAGATCCGTAAAGGAGCATTCCCATGAAAAACTTCATCTTCATCTCCCCGAATTTTCCGACCAATTACTGGAAATTCTGCGCCGAACTGAAAAAGAACGGCATGAACGTTCTCGGCATCGGCGACTGTCCGTATGACCAGCTCATGCCCGAACTGCGCGGCGCGCTGAACGAGTATTACAAAGTCTCCTCGCTGGAAAACTACGACGAGGTGTTCCGCGCGGTCGCGTTTCTGACCTACAAGCACGGCAAGATCGACTGGCTGGAGAGCAACAACGAATACTGGCTGGAGCGCGACGCCATGCTGCGCACCGCTTTCAACATCACCACCGGTTTCCACACCGAGGATATGCAGCCGGTCAAGTATAAGTCCGCGATGAAGGCCAATTACGCCAAGGCGGGCATCAAAACCGCGCGCTGGCACATCGTCCGCGATTATACCGGCTGCAAGGATTTCATTGCCGAGGTCGGCTACCCCGTCATCGTCAAGCCGGATAACGGCGTGGGCGCTTCCCATACCTATAAACTCAAAAACGACGACGAGCTGAATTATTTCTTCGCCACGAAGGACGAGACCGTCTACATCATGGAGGAATACGTCAATGGCACGGTGCACACCTACGACGCGGTCATCAATTCCAAGGGCGAGCCGCTGTTTGAAACCGGCAACGTGACCATCGATTCCATCATGGATATCGTCAACACAAACGGCAATTCCTGCTACTATATCGAAAAGACGCTGCCGGAAGCCATGCGCGACGTCGGCCGCCGCACCGTCGCCGCTTTCGGCGTGAAGAGCCGCTTTGTCCATCTGGAATTTTTCGTGCTCAACGAAGATCAGCCCGCGCTCGGCAAAAAGGGCGACATCCTCGGTCTGGAAGTCAACATGCGCCCGTCCGGCGGTTTCAGCGCGGATATGTTCAATTTCGCCAACTCGACCGACGTGTATAAGATCTGGGCGGACATGGTCGCCTATGACCACAGCACCATCAGCAACGAGGGCCGCGAACACTTCTATTGCTGCTACTGCGGCCGCCGCGACGGCAAGAACTTTGTGATGGATCATGCCGCGATCATGGCCAAGTATGGCGACCGCATTAAGATGGTGCAGCGTATTCCGAAAGCGCTTGCGGGCGCGATGGCCGATATGATGTACCTCGCCAATATGCGCACCGAAGCGGAAAAGGCCGAGTATTACCGCGATCTCCTCGCAACGAAATAAAGTTTTAAACCGCCGCGAAGCGAAGAGGACGGTCAAGGGAACTCAAGTTTCCTTGTGGGGCTTGGGGAAACGCCCCAACGTCTCCCATAATCATCAAAAAAAGTAGTTTCAGCGCAGACTGCGAAGCAATCTACGATTGAAACAGGCTTACAAAAAAAAGACGCTCTCCGCGCAGGAAAGCGTCTTTTCTTGATCCAAACTTTTCACACCCGATGCTGCTTGAGGAAATACGCCATGTCGCCCATCGCCTTGGTGAGCGTTTCCGGCTCCGGCAGCATGACAATGCGGAAGCGCAGATCCTCGTGCCAGTCAAAGCCGTCGCCGGGGATGACGAGCACATGCTGTTCGTGCAGGAACTTCATCGCAAAGTCGTGCGCGTTCTCAAAGTCAAACTTGCTCTTGTCCAGCCGCGGGAACAGATAGAACGCCGCATGGTTGGGCAGATAATCCACGCCGTCGATCTTATCCAGCGCTTCCAGCGTGGCCTTGCGCTGCTCAAACAGGCGGCCGCCCGGCACAAGCATCTCGCGGGTGCTCTCGCTGTCCACCAGCGCCGCCGGAATAACCAGCTGCGTCAGCGCGTTGCCGCACAGGCGCATGGAAGCCAGCTGCATCACGCCGTCCTTCACCTCGTCCAGTTCGCCCTTCGGGCCGGAGAAAACCATCCAGCCGCAGCGGAAACCGCAGACGATGTGGCTCTTGGACAGGCCGTTAAACGTCACGCACGGCACATCCGGCGCAAGCGCGCCGATGGACTCATGGCGCAGACCGTCCATCACCAAACGGTCATAGATTTCGTCCGCCAGCAGCACCAGATGATGCTGACGCGCGATTTCCGCAATCGCCAGCAGGACTTCCTTGCTGTAAACCGCGCCTGTCGGGTTGTTCGGGTTGATGACCAGAATCGCCTTCGTGCGGTCGGTGATCTTGCTGTTGATATCGTCGATATCCGGGTTCCATTCGTTGTTCGGATCGCAGCGGTAGAACACCGGCTTACCGCCGCACAGATATGCGTTGTTGCTCCACAGGGAGTAGCACGGCGACGGCAGCAGGATTTCGTCGCCCGTGCCGATCAGCGCGTTCATCAGCATGCTCGCCGCTTCGCTCACGCCGTTGCAGATGAAAACATCGTTAGGCATGATGCCCTGAAGGCCGCGCCCGATGTGATAGGTGCAGATGACGTTGCGCGCCGCCGCCATGCCGCGCACATCGCAGTACGGCACGGCCTCGTCGATGTGCAGCGCCAGCGCCTGCCGCACGCTGTTGGGCAGTTTAAAGCCAAAACGACCCGGATTGCCTGTATTGAGCTTGAGCACGTTGATGCCCTCGGACTCCATGCGCAGAGCCTCCTGATACAGCGGGCCGCGGATATCGGAATGGACATGATCTAGCCGGTCTGAACGAGTTATCATCTTTCTTCCTCGCTTTATCGTAAATGATGAGTCCAAAAATGGACAATAGATATTTTATTCGCGCTGAATCGAAAAAATCCTTTTTCGGCCGGCAAAAAACGCGCCTATGCCTTACAGAAACTTCGCCCCGTGCTCGATCATGCGGCGGCGCACCTGCGCGCCGTCCACCGTCTTGACCTGCGGCGACATCGCAGCCGCAATGCCCGCCGCTTCGCCCAGCGCCATGCAGGTCAGCTGAATCCGCATGGAAGACTGTGCCGCAAAGGTTGCGGAAACACAGCGCCCCGCCACCAGCAGATTGTCCACCTCCCTGGGCAGCATGCAACGATACGGAATTTCGTAATACTCGCCCGGATCCATGTGAATCAGCACAAGGTTCTTTTCGTTGTGGATATCGATGGGATAGGCCGACTGCGCCACCGCATCCTCAAAGCGGCACCGCGCTTCAATATCTTTTTCCGTCATGATGTATTCGCCGTCCAGCCGATACGACTCGCGAATGCCCGGAATATCCGCAAAGGACTGGATATACGCTTTCTCAAAACCGGGGAAGCGCTCTTTGAGGAAACTCATGATCCGCATTGCAGACTTTCGCGAATACAGAATCATCTCCGTGACCGATTCCGCATCCGCAGCGCTGGTGATGTGCCCAGCCTCAGGGCAGTTGAACCAGAGCGTATCCTTTCCCAGCGTCTGATGATAATACACCTGCACATAGCTGCCGTCGCGTTCGGTCAGCCTGCCCTCGTTCACGCCCTGACGAAGCAGCTTGGTAAAGGGATTAAACGCCTCCTCGCGCCACAGGGAATAAAATTCCATCGGGAAATGATCGCCGCCAAAGCGATAACCCCAGTCCAGCAGCGTCTTTTCCACCTTTTTCACATCCACGCCGCCGACACAGAAGCGAAGTGTCATCGGCTGATTCTCGTTCTCATAGCCGCATTCGGTTTTGCAGCCGCTTCGGCGTGCCAGGCACGCGTCGCCGGTGCAATCCACAAAACAATCCGCCCGATAGCCACGCAGACCGCCGCGCGTCGAGACAATCACCTCGTCGATCTGTTTTTCCGTCTTGACGACGGAAACCAGCTCCGCGCCATAGAGAATCGCCACGCCGTATTGAGCGCACATCGCCTCCAGCTCCACCTTCTGCATCTGCGGATCGCAGAAATAGGTGTCGCCGCCCTCTTTTTTGGCTTCAAGCGTTTGCTGCAATTCCTCCGCCAGCGATGAATTGCTCACAAAGCCCGGAATGTGGTTTGTCATCCGCGGAATGGTCAGGGACAGCGTCGCCGTGCCGCCCAGCGCATATTCCCGCTCCAGAATCAGCGCCTTTTTTCCTTCCCGGCCCGCCGCGCAGGCCGCCATCACGCCCGCCGTGCCGCCGCCAAGCACCAGCACGTCATAGCGCTCCGCCATCGGTACATACGAAATCACGCTCTGCTTCATCGCTCGTTCCTCCGTCCGCTCTTTTCATTCTTTCAAAATGCAGGGTTCAAACTTTTTTCTATTATACCACAGCGCGCTTTTCTTTTGCATCCGTCGGTTCCGGCAACAACGTCAAAAATGTAATATTTTTATTTGACAATCTGTACAATTCAGCCTATAATAGAGACAAAAGGACGCGAATGTCCCCAACAAACAAAAAGGAGATCGAACCCATGAAGAAACTGATTTGCCTGCTTCTTTCCGTTCTTCTGCTTGTCAGCGCTTCCGCCGCAATGGCCGACTCGGTCAAGCTGAAGATTGCGACCTGGACGAGCAACGAAACGCAGCTCGCGCTGCTCGGCTCGTTTGTGGATGAGTTCGCGCAGAAAAAGGGCATCGACATCGACTACACGTTTGAATCCCTCTCCGGCGCGGAATACAGCAGCCTGCTGCTGATGGATCTGCAAAGCAACGAAGCGCCCGACGCGTTCTGGATCATGGAAAGCGACATCAAGGCGTTCATCGGCGCGGGCCTGTGCGCCAAGCTGAATGACGCGCTGACCGATTATGATCCGGACGACATCGACGCGGGCGCGCTGAGCCTGTGGCGCGACGGCGACGACATCTACGCCGTTCCGTTCTCCACCAGCCCGTTCATCATGATCTATAACAAGGATCTGTTCGAGCAGGCCGGTTTGAAGGATCCGAACGAATACGTGGCCGAGGGCACGTGGACGTGGGAAACCTTCCGCGAGTGCATGAAAACCATCAAGGAAAAGACCGGCGTGTACGGCTACATGACCGTCAACAACGCGGGCTTTGCCGACCGTACCGAGATGAACCTCACCCCGTTCGTGCGCGGCTTCGGCGGCGACTTCTGGACGGATGACCTGGAGGTCAAGATCGATTCTGCGGAGTCCATCGCGGGCGTGCAGTTCTTCCACGACATGGTTTTTGAGGATGAATCCGTCGTTCCGGCCGGCGACCAGAGCAACTTCTTCACCGGCGGCGCAGCCTGCACCTTCAACCAGATTTCTCAGCTGGGCAACCTGAAGGACGTCACCTGGCAGTGGGGCGTCTGCAAGCTGCCGGGCGGCGTTTCCTTCCTCGGTCAGGCCGCCATGTCCGCCAACACGAACAGCAAGAATGCCGAGCTGGCCGCTGAGCTGGTTGCCTACATGACCAGCGACACCTGCGCCGCCCGCGTTGCGCAGTATTGGCCGCCGTGCCGCCACAGCGTTCTGGACAGCGAGGACTTCCTCAACTCCAACGCGTATCTCGATGCGGATCAGATGAAGAACATCGTTGCCAGTTCCGTGCTGAACAGCCGCGCGATGAGCAACAATATCAATTCGCCGAGCATCAAGATTGAGACCGAAATCCTGTTCGACAAGCTCTGGACGAAGGACGCGGACATCGCTTCCATCCTGGGCGAAATCGCGGCGGTGTATCGCGCCAATCTCCAATAAGCGGCAGCTTGAAACCGCACATGCGGTCATGAATTCCCCATACTTGCAAAAGGGCAGCGGCGCGCTGAGCCGCTGCCCTTTCTGAATTCAGGCGCGGGCCTTTTCCCCCGCGCATCAGGAGGATCCCCTATGAACCGTTTAACAGCAAGGCAGCGCCGCAATTTGGGTGAGAGCTTATCCGGCTATTCCTTCATTCTGCCGCAAATGCTCGGCTTCATTCTCTTTGTGCTGGTGCCGCTGGTCAATGTTTTCATTTACTCGTTTCAAAACAAAAACATGCTTTTCGGCACGAGCACTTTCTGCGGCTGGGATAACTATGGAAAGCTTTTTAGCGATCCCCTGTTTGCGCTGACGCTCAAAAACACGCTGGTTTTCTCCGTGTTTCTCGTGCCCCTCAACCTGATTCTCGCCATGGCGATGGCGCTGTATCTGGGCGACGGACGTTTCGGCACGCGCTATATCCGCACAATCATCTTTCTGCCGGTCGTTACCTCCGGCGTGGCCTGGGCCATCGTCTGGAAATACCTGCTGCAAGGCGGCACGGCCGGCCCGGTCAACTGGTTCCTCGCGCTTTTCGGCATTCAGGGGCCGAACTGGCTCAACGAAAAGGGCTGGGCCATGGCTTCCGTCATCGTCACCCGCGTGCTCAAAAATCTGGGCACAAACGTGCTGATTTTCTATGGCGCGGTCATGAACCTGGACAGCAGCATCGTCGAAGCGGCGCGCATTGACGGCGCAAGCGGCTTCAAGCTGTTCAGCAAAATCAAGCTTCCGCTGCTCATGCCTACCGTGCTGATGGCTTCCATCGTCACGATGATCGGCTCGATGCGCGTGTTTGACACCATCAAGCTGATGACCGAGGGCGGCCCGGAAGGCAGCACCATGGTGCTTGTCTATTACATCTATTATCAGGGCTTTAAGGCGTTCAAGACGGGCTATGCCTCCGCTATCGCCGTCATTCTGTTCCTGATCATGCTGGTTTTGACGATGCTGCAATGGGTCGCCAGAAAGAAGGTGTCTCACTATGAAGAATAACAAGGTTCTGCGCTGGATTCCGCGCATCTTGACGCTGGTGATCGTGACGCTGCTCTTTGTCTATCCTTTCTGGTGGATGCTGGTCAACTCGCTGAACACCAATGCGCAGGTCTTCGGTCAACCCCGCCTGCTCCCGCAGGGCTGGAAGTTTGAAAACTACGTGGAAATCTTCCAAAAGCAGCCCTTCGCCCTGCATTATTTCAATACGATCCTTGTCGCCGTCATCGGCACGCTGGGCAATGTCTTCATCTCGGCGCTCTCCGGCTACGGCTTCTCCCGCATCCATTTTCCGGGCCGCAACGCGCTGTTCATCCTGCTGCTGACGGCGCTGATGATGCCCATCGAGGTCATCATCATTCCGCTGTTCTACGAAATGAAATCGTTCAACCTGACGGACAGCCTGATTCCGCTGATGCTGATCCCGATTTTCTGCTCACAGGGCGCAATTTCCGCGTTCATGTTCCGCCAGTTCTTCGTCACCGTGCCCAAGGAGCTGGAAGAAGCGGCGCGGCTGGACGGGCTGAATCACTTCGGCATTTTCCGCTATGTGATGTTCCCGATTTCCATGCCCGTGGCCTCGTCCGCCGGCATTCTCGCGTTTCTGGCCACATGGAACACGTATCTGGAGCCGCTTGTCTTCACGACCAGCATCACCAAATACACCCTGCCGCTCTCTCTGAACAATTTCAACGACGTATACGGTCAGCCGGAATGGCACCTCCAGCTGGCGGCAACCACGCTGAGCGTCGTTCCCGTCATGGTCGTTTACCTGATTTTCCAGGAAAAGGTGACAGATGCGATGGTCAATTCCGGCATGAAGGGATAAACGATGAGCATTCATTTTCCTGATTGGGTCAGCCCGGCGCTGGCCTTGGCGCAGCAGACGCTTGAATCCTGTCACGCGCCCGACTCGTTTGATTTCGTCGGCCAAATCGACGAAACACTGCCCCGCGAGGGCTATCGCATGCAGCTCTCCCCCATGGAAAGCGGAAAGCAGACGCTCCGCCTGTCCGGCGGAAGCGACGTCGGCCTGATGTACGGCGCGATGGATTTCGTCAATCGCATCATCCCCGCCGCCGAACAGGCACACAAGTGGATGTTTCCGTATTACTTCGTCAATCCGTTTGAAACCGGCTTCGCGCCGATGGATGAAACGTCCTCTCCTTCCGTGGCCCACCGCGGGCTTTGGACGTGGGGGCACGTCATCTACGATTATCGCGGCTACCTGACCAACATGGCGCGGGTCAAGCTCAACGAGCTGGTCATCTGGAATGATTTTGCACCGCTCAACGCGGATGAAATCGTCGCCTTTGCACATGGGCTGGGCATTCGCATCATTTGGGGTTATTCCTGGGGATGGGATACCAGCATCAAAACGGATTTATCCGATCCGCTTGCTCTCCACGCGCTGGAAGATTCCGTCGTCGATACGTTTGTTCGGCATTATGCGGCGCTCCCCGGCGACGGCATCTATTTCCAGAGCTTCACCGAAACCGCCGAGGAGGAGCATGACGGGCAGATTATCGCCGATGTCGTGGTGCGCTGGGTCAATCGGGTTTGTGCCCGCATTCTCACCCTGAAGCCCGACCTTGAGCTGCAATTCGGCCTGCACGCCACATCCGTCCGCAGCCGCATCGCTTCCATCGCCGCGGTCGATCCCCGCGTCCGCATCGTTTGGGAGGATTGCGGCGCTTTTCCCTACGCGTATATGCCAGAGAATCTGACCGGCCGCGCAGAAACCGCCGCTTTCACCGATGAACTGGCGCACCTTCGCCCGAACGCATCCGTCGGCGTGGTGCTCAAGGGCATGATCTGTCTGGATTGGACGACTTTTGTGCATCGCACCGCGCCGGAACGCATCGGCGAAGCCTCCGAAACCGCCATTGCACAGCGTCAGCCTATGGCGCGGCGCATCATGCGGCTCGTCCAGAGCAGCTGGCTGACCAACGGCAGCGCAATGCTGGATACCGTTCGGCAGCTGGCCGTCCATGAGGATAGCCAGATTCTCGCTTTGCTGGAAGACGGCCTGTTTGACCGGCAAATCTGGTTCCCGGCAGCTCTGTTCGCCGCGGCACTTTGGGACTGTGGGCAAAGCATTGATCAATTGATTCACGAAACCGCCCTTCGCCCCGATGTTGTTTTCGCGTAAAAGAAGCTTCTGATACGGATTTCATTTTTTAATCCTATGTTTTTAGCATGAAAAATGAAATCAGTTTAAAAAGCCCGAAAAGACCTCCCGCCCATTCAATGGCAGGAGGTCTTTTGGATGTCTGTTTTCTGTTTATGCCAGCTTGAGAATCATCTCCAGCAATCTTCTGACGCTGACGACCACATCTTCCCGCTTGAGTCTGCCCTCGCGCATCATCTGCAAAACATGCGCCGGATCGCCGCAGCCCATCTTCACGTCGTTGCCCGCCGCGATTTCGGTATACTGCGGCGCGTGCGTATACCAGTCGGTCGTGACCATGCCTTTAAAGCCCCACTCGCCGCGCAGAATATCGGTCAGCAGTTCGCGGTTCTGGCTGGCCCACAGGCCGTTGACCAGGTTATAGCTGCTCATCACGGTGAGCGGCTGCGCCTTTTTCACGCAAAGCTCAAATCCCTTGAGATAGATTTCGCGCAGCGCGCGCTCGGACAGGCGGGAATCGCAGTCCTTGCGGTTCGTCTCCTTGTTGTTGCACGCAAAGTGCTTGAGCGACGCGCCCACACCCTCGCTTTGAATGCCCTCAACCATCGCCGCTGCCATCTCGCCCGCAACGAGCGGATCTTCCGAATAATATTCAAAGTTGCGCCCGCACAGCGGCGTGCGGTGGATGTTGATCGCCGGGGTCAGCCATACGCCGATGCCGTTTTCATGCACCTCGCGTGCGCCCGCCGCGCCGATCTCGCGCACGATCTCCGTGTTCCACGTGCAGGCCAGCAGCGTCGCACACGGGAAAGCCGTCGTCGTCACGCCGCATTCCGGCTTGATGCGCAAACCTGCCGGGCCGTCCGCCGTCATCACGTTGGGCACGCCGTAGGTCGGCAGGTTGCCGAAACCGAAGGTATTCGCCACGCCGCGGTTTGGCTGGCCGCCAAGCAGGCGCGCCATGTCCTCGTCGCTGAGCAGGCTCATGAACTCGTCGAGCGTCAGGTCGCCTTCGGCCACCTCGATGAGCTGAGGCTTTATCGGCGGAATCCACGCGCAGCCGGGAATCTGATCGGGGTTCTCCAGCGGATACTGCCCCTCGTCCGGAATGCCTTCCAGCTTGCGCCAATCCTCGCGCGGCGTTTCGGGCGCACAGGCAATCTCGCGATAGCTGCCGTCCGCCAGCATGCGGCGGTGCAGCAGCGTCGGCGCGCATTTGGGCGACAGCTGCTCCAAAATCGCGTCGTCATCCAGCTCGTAGCGGTAATCGACATTCACCGTCTTGCGGACGTTTTCGCCCACGCGGAAGCCGTATGCGCCCTTTTCCAATACGTAGGCGGACTTCCGAACCGCGCCCTCGTCGTCGTAGGTCGCGAACGCATATGGCGCAAACGAAACCGTCAGCGTTTCGCTCTCATTCGGTTCGAGCAGCCGCGTTTTGGAAAAGCCGACCAGCGCCGCCGCAGGCTTGGCGATTCGTCCCTTCGGCGAGTTGACATACGCCTGCAAAACGTATTTGCCCGCGCACAAGCCCGTGTTCGTGACCGTCGCACTCAGCGCGATTTCTCCCGCTCCGTTCATGCCGCCGCGCACATCGCTCAGCGCAAACGTCGTGTAGCTCAGGCCGTAACCGAACGGATAGCAGACGGAGGCCGCCGCGCCGGGGATCGTTTCAAAGTAGCGATAGCCGACGAACACATCCTCCTGATACTCCACATACAGCCTGGATTCCGCGAAATTCGCCGAAGACGGATAGGCCGCAAACGACGACGCGAACGTATCCGTCAGATGGCCGGAGGGGCAGACGTCGCCAACCAAAATATCCGCCGCCGCCAGGCCTCCCTCCATGCCGCCCTGCCACGCCAGCAGCGCCGCGCCGACGGCGGGGTTATCCCTGAACCAGAGGGTATCCATCATGCCGCCGGTGTTGAGCACCACCGCCACGCGCGGGAACGCCGCCAGCACCTTTTTGACCATGTTCTCTTCCTCAAAGGAGAGGAAATAATCGCCGTCGTGCGGCTGGCCCGTTCGGTCGTAATCCTCACCGGAGAAGCGGCAGATGGTGAGGATGGCGGTATCCGTAAACGCGCGCGCCTGCTTCACGAGTTCGTCGCTCAAAATGGGTTCGCGCGTTTTGCCCGGCGTCGCGCCCGCGGCAAACTGCGCGCTGACGTTTTCGGCATAAAACCGCTCCAGCGGCTCAAAAACCTCGATCTTGCCTTCCCCCTGCTTGATGCGAAGCCCCTGAGCCAGCGAACGGACGTAAGCGACCGTCGTATCGCCGCTTCCGCCGCCGCCCTTGACATAATCCGCCTGCGCTTTTCCAAACACCGCCACGCGCGTGCCGTGCTTCAACGGGAGCGTTTCGTTTTCGTTTTTGAGCAACACCATGCCCTCCGCCGCCGCTCTGCGGGAAAGCGCAATGTGTGCTTCGCAGCCGGTGACGCGCGCGCCGTCCGCGCCCAGCGGCGTAGCGGGCATGAATCGGATTCTCTGCCATTTCGGTTCCATGTGAATCTGCCTCCGTTTCCTTCGCGTTTTTTCTCAATTATAGCACACATCCCACGCATTTTACAATTCACCGATGGTCTCGGTCACCGCCTCTCTTCGCTGAAATCAAGCCTGGCTCCACACAATACAAGGGCGCGCGTTTTATCCAATTTGCGCGTTGACGTTTCGCTATTTTTCGCGTATCATGAGGGCAGTTTGCAAAAGGAGTGTTTTTTTATGATTACGCTTGCCACTGCCGCCGACCTGCCGCAGATTCTCGCCATTTATGCTCATGCCCGCGCGTTTATGGCGCAGCACGGCAACCCGAACCAATGGGGAGCAAGCCGCCCAACGGAAGCGGACATTACCGCGCACATCGCCGCGCGTGAGCTGTATGTGCTGCGCGAGGCCGGCGCAATCCACGGCGTTTTCGCGTTCATTCTCGGCGAAGACCCAACCTACCGCGTCATCGAGCAGGGCGCCTGGCTTTCCGACGCGCCGTATGGCACGATTCATGCGGTTGCCAGCGACGGGCAGATTCACGGCCTGCTGAGCCAAATCGTTGCCTACTGCGAGCAGACAACGAAACATCTGCGCATCGACACCCACCACGACAACGCGATCATGCAGCACGTCATTTTGAAAAACGGCTTCACGCGCTGCGGCATCATCCACATCGCCAGCGGCGCGGAACGGATTGCGTTTGAGAAGGTTTGAAGGAAACGCTTGGGGGCGTTGCCCCAAACCCCACCGGAAACCTGAGGTTTCCGGCCTCCCCACATGAAAACCAAAGAAGGCGCTCTCCCGGTTTTGTGCGGGAAAGCGCCTTTTTGATCGATTCAGTTTTCTGCCATTCTTCGGCCATCTGTATTCAGCCAAAGCTTTCGCCGACTTTCGTCGGAAATGCGCGTAGCCTCAGGCGGCTCAGTCTTCCGGCTTCGCGCCGATAACCGCCTTAATGCGGCGGACGCCGGCGGAAGAGGATTCTTCCTTCAGAATCTTGAAGCTGACCAGTTCGCCGGTGTGGCTGGCGTGCGGGCCGCCGCAGATTTCCTTGGAATACTCGCCCATGGTGTACATGCGGACGCGCTCGCCGTACTTGCTCTCGAACAAGCCGATTGCGCCTTCCTTCTTGGCTTCCTCAACGGTTGTCTCGGTCATCACAACCGGCACATCCGCCTTGATCCATTCGTTGACCAGCGCCTCAACCTGCGCCAGCTCGTCCTTGGTCACCTTGCGGCCAAAGGAGAAGTCGAAACGCAGGCGCTCCGGCGTGATGTTGGAGCCCTTCTGCGCAACCTCGTCACCCAGCACACGGCGCAGCGCCGCATGAAGCAGGTGGGTCGCGGTATGCAGGCGCGCGCTCTGGGCGCTACTGTCCGCCAGGCCGCCCTTGAAGCGCTGCTCAGCGCCCGCGTGGCTGCTCTTCTGATGCTCGGCGAAGTGCTTCTCGAAGCCCGCCTCGTCCACCGTCAGGCCGTGCTCTTTCGCCAGCTCGCGGGTCATCTCAATCGGGAAACCATAGGTCGCGTACAGGTTGAACGCAACCACGCCGTCGATGACTTTGTTCTCGCCCATGCGGGACACGGCTTTCTCAAACTCGCGCTCGCCCTGACGCAGCGTGCGGGCGAAACGAGTCTCTTCCAGCTTGAACTGCTCCAGCACGAAGTTCTCGTTCTGCTTGAGTTCCGGATAGACCTCGGCATACTGATTGATGACGACCTTGCCGATTTCGGCGGTGAAGCCCTCCGGCATACCCAGCTCCATGCCAAAACGCACGGCACGGCGGATCAGGCGGCGCAGCACGTAACCCTGATCGACGTTGCTGGGGCTGACGCCGCGCGGATCGCCCATGATGAAGGTCGAGGTGCGCAGATGGTCGGCCACAATGCGGAACGCCTTGGTGGTCGCCTCGTCGTCGTCATAGTGCTTGCCAGACAGCTCGGAAATCTTCGCAATGATGTTCGTGAACGCGTCCGTCTCGTAGACCGTCTTGCAGCCGTTGAGGGTGCAGACCGTGCGCTCAAGGCCCATGCCGGTATCCACGTTCTTCTTCGCCATCGGCACATACTGGCCATCGGCGGTCTTGTTATACTGCATGAACACGTCGTTCCAGATTTCCAGGAAGCGGCCGCAGGAGCAGGCCGGAGAGCAATCCGGGCCGCACGGCGGCTGATCCTTGATGATAAACATCTCGGTATCCGGGCCGCAGGGGCCGGTCTGGCCCGCCGGGCCCCACCAGTTATGCTCGCGCGGGAGGAAGTAGATGTTCTCCTTCTTCACGCCGTTCTCCATCCAGTAGTTGGCGGCTTCCTCGTCGCGCGGGATATCGCCTTCGCCCTCAAACACGGTGAACGCAAGCTTGTCCTTGTCGAGACCGAGGTACTCCGGGCTGGTCAGAAACTCCCAGCTCCAAGCGATCATTTCCTTCTTGAAATAGTCGCCCAGCGACCAGTTGCCCAGCATCTCGAAGAACGTCAGGTGGGACGCGTCGCCCACCTCGTCGATATCGCCCGTGCGGATGCACTTCTGCACGTCGGTCAGGCGCGTGCCGGCCGGATGCTTGCTGCCCAGCAGATACGGAACGAGCGGGTGCATGCCCGCGGTGGTGAACAGAACGGTCGGGTCGTTTTCCGGAATGACGGAAGCGCTCGGAATCACGGCATGGCCCTTGCTATTAAAGAAATTGAGCCACATGCTGCGCAGTTCGCCGGAAGTCATCTTCTTCATGGTGAAATTCTCTCCTTCGATGGTATTCAGATTTTTCAGGGTACAAAAAAGCGCCTGCCGTCCGGGGACGAACAGACGCATTCGCGGTACCACTCCGGTTGATACGCCTGCCAAACGGACAGACGCATCCTCTCAGCGCCCATAACGCGGGCGGCACGCCCGGCTCCTCGCCGGGGACTCCTTGCAGGGCTGCCGAACTGCCTGCGCACCGGGCTTGCACCCTCCCCGGTTCGCTCTGCGCCCGATCAATTCGGCTCTTTGCACGTCATCGTCTTTGCATATCGCGTTTATTATAGTCAGAAAAAGGAGGATTGTCAAGTCCCCAAAACCACCAGGAGCGGCGCATTTTCAGCGCCGCTCCTGCAAAAGAGGGGATTGGGGGGGCTTATTCGTTTGGCTTACTTATAGGTCGTGGAAACCACCACATTCACGCCGTTCACCTTGATGTTCTTCACGATGGACTCAGCGCTGTTGATGGCGTTCTGATGATCCGTATCCACGCGGTTCGTGCCATGCGTTCTGGAATTGACAAAATGCAGGCAGAACTGACCGTCGTAGCCGTTATTGGTGATATCCTGTGCGCCGTGGGGCTGACCGTAGATCGAGCAGAGGAACTGACCCGCGCTCGTCGTAATCATCATCGGGCGGCGCTTGTAGCTGATGGAATTCGGCGAAGACACACCGTAGATTTCGCACAGCGTCGTCGTATCCGCAGAAGTCAGCGGCTCGGCGTCGATGTGGTTGCCGGTGGACTGAACGTGGACGTTCAGCGACTTTCCGGTCGTCAAATCGGTCAGCTTGATGGACGAACCCTTGGCAATGCCAAGCGCCGTCGCATTGGCCTTCATATAGCTCCAATCAAGTTTGTAAACCGTCGCCTGATAGTCGGTCGTCGCGCTGCTCGATCCGGAGTACGCCGTGCGAATCGCCGCAAGCGTTGCCGGGCCGCAGACGCCATCCGCGGTCAGATTGTGATCACGCTGGAATTCACGCACTGCATCTTTTGTATACTTGCCATAATGGCCGGTAACTTCGCGATCGTAGTAGTCGAGCGCCGTCAACGCAGTCTGAATGTAGCTGACGGTCGAACCCGTGGAACCGAGGGTAAAGCTTGTGCCGGTGTCGCCGCTGCCGCCGTTGTTCTTAATGTACGCCTCAACTTCGGCGTCCGTCATCACCGCCGCGTAGTCTCTGGAAATCCAGTAGCCGGACTTGGTCTGGAACCAGCCGTCAACCGTATCCACATAGTAGAAGCAGTCGCCGACGTTGGCCGTACCGACGCGATTCGCGCTGGTGCTCGGCTGATAGCGCAGGGAAACATTGTTGCCCGTCACCTTAATCATGCCGATGGTTTCCTGTTCGCCGGAGTTGGAATCGTCGCCGAAATCCGAAGCGGTAATCTGTTCCATCATGTCGCTGCGGATATAACCCTTGTAGGTATAGCTGCCCAGCGTCACGGTCACGTAATACCACTTCACGCCGCTGATGGTATAGACCTTGGAAATGCGGAACTTCTGTCCCTTCGGCAGGCTCGCCTTCGCGCTGGACGTGGTGGAATAGGAGGAACGCAGATACACGTTGTCCTTCGTCGTGCGGCCGTAGGATTCTGCGGTCGTCACGGTCGAACCCGTGCTGGAGCCGCTCGTCGAGCCGCTGGTGCCCGTCTTGCTTCGCAGCAGGTTGATGGTGCTCGTACCCGCAATGCCGTCCACGGTCAGGTTGTTGTCATCCTGGAACTTGCGGACAGCCCTCTTGGTCAGGCTGCCGAAGCTGCCGGTGATTTCGCCATAATAGTACTTCAGACTCTTGAGCATCGTCTGAAGTTCGGTGACGGCCGTGCCCTTGTCGCCTTCGCGGAGCGCCGTGCCCGTCGTGGTGGAACCCGTGTCCACACCCGCATTCTTCAGCGCGCCTGCAATCGCGTTGAGGGTCGATGTGCTGGCCACGCCGTCCTGCGTGAGGCCCTTCGCCTTCTGGAATTTCTTGACGGCCTGCTGCGTCAGGTTGCCGTAGTGGCCGGTGATGTCGCCGTAGTAATAGCCCAGCGTGGTCAGGTTCTGCTGGAGCGTGCTGACGGCGGTGCCGGTGGAGCCGAGCTTCATGTTCGTGCTGGTAGACGTGCTGGAAGAGCCGCCCGCGCCGCTCACCGCCGCGGCGATCGCGTCAAGCGTTCTCGTGCCCGCAACGCCGTCCGCCGTCAGACCCTTGGCCTTCTGGAAAGCCTTGACGGCCGCCTCGGTCTTGCTGCCGAAGTTGCCGGTGATTTCCGCGTAATAGTAACCGAGCTGCTTAAGGTCGGTTTGCAGCTGGCTGACCTTCGTGCCCTGGCTGTTGAGCTTGAGCGCCGTGCCTGCGCTGCTGCTGGAAGCGGACGTGCCGCCCTTTCTGGCGACAGCCGCCGCGATGGCATTGAGCGTCTTGGCGCCTGCAACGCCGTCGGCGGTCAGGCCGTTCTCCTCCTGGAAGCGCTTGACGGCGGTTTCTGTCTTCGCGCCAAAGTTGCCGGTGATTTCCGCCCAGTAATAGCCGAGCGTCGTCAAATCCTGCTGAAGGTTGCGAACGTCCGTGCCCTTCGAGTTGAGCTTGAGGCCGCTTGCCGAAGAAGAGGTCGCGCTCGAAGAGGATTTGCCGGTCTTGCTCTCATAGGCCGCGTCGATCTTCGCGATGGTCTGCGGGCCGGCAATGCCGTCGGCGGTCAGGCCGTTTTTGCGCTGAAAGCTCTTGATGGCCGCGACGGTCTTTTCGCCCGCGTTGCCGGTGATCTTGCCGCTGTAATAGTTCAGCGCCTTGAGTTCGGTCTGAATGCGCTTGACCGTCTCGCCGCTGGCGTTCTGGCGGATATAGGTGTTATCCGAATTGGCCGCGCTGGCCTTGCGCTCCGCCGCGGTAAACGTGCCGACCGCCTTGCTGGGCACATCGCCGCCGCTCACCTTGAACTTGCTCTTGGCCTGTTCCGCTGAGAGAATCTTGACATAGGTGTTCTTGCCGTCGCTCTGGCACACCCAGCCGGTCTCGGTGGAACCGTCGCTGGCGCGGTACTTGACCTGCACAAACGTGTTGGAACCGCTCACCTTGGAGGAGGTGATATACACGCACGCGTCTTTGACGATGTTATCGATAATCGTCGCGTTGGTCGATGCGCTTTCGCGCACGCGGATTTTGTCCTGCGTCTGGCCGTAGACCTTGCTGTAACCTGCGGCGCTCGCCACAGGCACGGCAAAAACCATCGCCAGCACGCACAGGATCGCAAGCAGCGCAAAGCGTTTGTTGATCCTGCCGCTTTTCATGATGAAATCCCCTCTTTCACATCCGTTTTTGGAATACGGACTTTTTGGGAACGGGCCTTCCCCCAATCGGATATACCCATTCCTTTCTATCATTACGAAACAATTTTATTACAATTCTGTTAATTTGTCAACTGTTCTCGTCGGATTTGTTTATGGAATTGTCATCCTTTTGCGCGTTTTCTTCATATTTACGCGCTTCATCCGGCGTTTGAGGCGTTTCTTTTGGGCTTTCGTCCGCGCCCTCGCCGAGCTTGAGACGCTTGCGCGGCACAAAGCCGGAGAACACCGTGTCCCCGTCATGGGATTCAACCGTGATCCGCCCGCCCATTTCCGTGACCGCCTGATTCACGATGAACAGCCCCATGCCCTGCCCCGTCTTTTTGGTGGTGAAGCCCGGCTCAAAGATTTTAACGCGCGCCTTTTCGGGAATAGCCGGGCCGTTGTTGCGCACGGAGAAGAACCAGCTGCGCAGATCCTCGCCCAAAACCAGCTCAACCGTCGGCTTTTCGCCCGCGGGCAGCTCAGCGCCCGTCGCCGCATCCAGCGCGTTGTCGATGAGATTGGCCAGCACGCGGCAGATTTCCCACGCGGGCATCAGCGGATCATCCCACTTCGCCGCAATGGAAAGCTTCAGCTCTGCGCCGCGCTGGCTGGCCTCGACCACCTTTGCCTGAATCAGCGCGTTGACTGCCGGACAGGCCGTGCGCATCATGCGGCTCACGCGCTGCATGTCGCCGTAGATCTTGTCCATATAGGCCATCGCCTCGCCCGGCTCGTTCATCTCAATCAGGCTGTATACGACCTGAATGTGGTTCATGAAGTCATGGCGCTGGGCGCGCATCTCGCGGTTGAGATCTTCGAGCTGCACATAGGCTTCCTCAAGCTCCTGCGTGCGGCGCACCATGCGCAGGCTGGTCAGCGACGCGCCGATATCCGTCAGCGCGCCCCAGCCGACGATGGTGAAACACATCAGCGAAACCATCCGCACGATGCTCTCTTCCACCCCGCCGAGCAGCACTTTGCGCACGAGCAACATCATCACCACGCCCGCGATGATTTCCAGCACGTTGATGGCGATGGACAGCAGCGCCGCCTTCTTCACCTTAAGGTGATCGTGCATCTCTTCCCTGGTCAGATTGAATTTCATGCTCGTTCCCTATCAAAGCCAAAAATCCCATGCGATGCCCTTCCGGTGACCGCACGGGATTTTTCCTGTTCGCCGATTATTCGTGAAGCGAAGCCGGATACACGCCGCTTTCGTGCAGCTTGCGGAGTTCCGCCTGCACAAACGGCTTGTCTTCCTTATAGGTCACGCCAAACCACACGGCGTCGGTCGTGAGCATCGGCACGGTCAATTCGCCCTTGTGCATCAGCTCATCCACAAACACCGGCAGCAGGCATTCAGCCTTGATCGCATCCGGCGCAAGCCCCTTGAGGAAGTTCGCGAAATACTCCTCCAGCTTGCCGAAAATCCACGGGGTAAAGCCCCAGAAGTTCATGCTCACCGGCGCGAGAGGATCCAGCAGCTCGCCCGGCTCACCCGCGCCGATATCGCGGATTTCGCCGTTCTCGCACAGCTTGATCTTGAGGGTTTCCACAACCTTGTCCAGGTTGCCGCCGACGGCGTGGCAGACGCCGCGCGACACCGTGCCGTTTTTGGAAACGGTGTTTTGCAGCTGATAGCCCACCATCGTCGCCTCGCCCTCCGGCGCCAGCGTCTGCAATTTTTCGTAAATCGTGCTGAACGCGGACACGCCGTAATAGTCGTCCGCGTTGATGACGGCGAACGGCTGGTCGATGTAGTCGCGCGCAACGAGCACCGCGTGCACCGTGCCGAACGGCTTGGTGCGCTCTTCAGGCACGTGATAGAAAGCCGGCACGCTCGTGAAATCCTGGAAGGCGTAATCCACCTTCACCTTCTTGGCGATACGATCGCCGCAGATGGAAGCAAGCGTTTCCTTCATGCCCGGCTTGATGACGAAAACCACCTTGTCAAAACCCGCGCGGATCGCGTCATAGATGGAATACTCCATCAGGATTTCGCCGTTCGGGCCGAGACCGTCCACCTGCTTGTTTCCGCCGTAACGGGAACCCATACCGGCAGCCATAATCAAAAGCGTTGCACCCATATCTATGTCCTCCTCGATAAAATCGATTGGTTTCTTCCGACATTATACAGGATTCAGCGCTTTCCTTCAAGCCATATCCCCAAAATTCGCAAAACATTTGTCGTTCGGCTTTTCTTGCCTTCCGCGCTTCGCCGCAGTATAATCAAAGCAAAATATCCTCAGGGAGGAAACGCGTCATGAAGGTTCTTTTGCTCAACGGCAGCCCCAATCAACACGGCTGCACCCATACCGCGCTCTGCGAAGTCGCCCGCGCGATCGAGGAAAGCGGCATCGAAACGGAAATTCTGTGGATTGGCAATCAGGCGGTTCGCGGCTGCATCGGCTGCGGCGGCTGCGCCAGAAGCGGCAAACGCCGCTGCGTCTTCGGCGACGATCTCGTCAATACCGCGCTGGATAAAATGCGCTCTTGCGACGGGCTGGTCGTCGGTTCGCCCGTGCATTACGCGGCAGCGGGCGGCAGCATCACCTCTTTCCTGGATCGCATGTTCTATGCGGGCGGCAGCCAGATGCGCGCTAAAGTCGGCGCAGCCGTTTGCAGCGCGCGCCGCGCGGGCACGACCGCCACGCTCGACCAGCTTTCCAAGTATTTCACCATCTGCGGCATGCCCATTGCGCCCAGCCAGTATTGGCCGATGGTGCACGGCAGCACGCCGGAGGATGTGCGTCAGGATGAAGAAGGCATGCAGATCATGCGCATGCTGGGGCGCAACATGGCGTATATGATCCGCGCCTTTGCGCTGGCGCGGGAAAACGGGCTGCTTCCGCCCGATATGGAGAAGCCGAAAATGCGCACCAACTTCATCCGTTAACGTCCCTCTGCTTATTAGACGGATGAAACGACCAAAAAGTTGCACGTTTGAACATTGTTTTTAATTTTTATACGAAAACAGGCGGACGCGTTTTTCAGCGTCCGCCCGTTTTTTTCAATGCCGACAGCACTTTGCAATCGTCGTCAGCACCCTCTCCATTTGCAGCGGCTTGGGAATATGGGCGTTCATGCCCGCTTTCATGCACCGCTGCGCATCCTCTTCAAACGCGCTGGCCGTCATCGCGATAATGGGGATCGTCTTCGCGTCCGGCCTGTCCATCTCGCGGATGGCGCGGGTGGCCGAAAGCCCGTCCATCACCGGCATCATCACATCCATCAAAATGGCGTCAAACGTCCCCGGCGGTTGATCCCGGAAGGTCTCCACCGCTTTCTGTCCATCCCGAACCACGGCGATGCGCGCGCCTTCGTCGCTGAGCAGCCGCTCGGCGATCTCCGCATTCAGCTCATTGTCCTCCGCCAGCAGCAGGCGCAGCCCCGCGATATCCGCCGCCGCGCTCGTCTCTTCGCTCCGCTTCTCTTCGGCGATTTCAAAGGCAAGCGTGACGACAAAAACAGACCCCTTTCCTTTTTCGCTCGTTACGCGGATATCGCCGCCCATTTTATCCGCAAGGCTTTTGGCGATGGCCATACCGAGTCCCGTCCCCTGATACACGCTTCGCGCGTCGCTGTTTTCCTGCGCGAACGGCTCGAAGATGTGCTGCAAAAAATCCTCGCTCATGCCCACGCCCGTGTCGCTGATCGTCCAGCGATAGGTAACCTTTCCGTTTTCCACGCCCATGCAGTCCAGCACCGTATCCACGCGGCCGCCGACATGGTTGTATTTGATGCAGTTGCCATAAATATTCAGGAAAAGCTGACGCACATGCAGCGGACTGGCGTAAATATATGGATACACCACCCAGTCGGCGTTTCGGTCATAGGTCATCGTCACGCCGACTTCCGCGGCGCGCTGGCTCACGATCGTCAGAACGTCCCGCAAAAGCTCGTTCAAATCCACCCATTCCCGTGAGAGCACATATTCGCCATCCTCCAGCTTGCTCATTTGCAGCATGTCGTTGATGAGCGACAGCAGATGTTTGGCCGAAACCATCATCTTTTCGTGATTGCTCCGAAGCAGCTCTACGTCGTCCGAGTGCATTTCATTGATTTTGAGCAGGCCGAAAATGCCGTTGAGCGGCGTGCGGATATCATGCGTCACGCGGGCAAGGAAGTTCGTTTTGGCCGCGTTCGCCGCGCGGGCTTCGTCTGCCAGCCGCTGGCTTTCCCGCTGCGCCGCCTCTGCGCGGGCCGCCGCCTCGCGAAGCTGCTGCTGCTGGCTCTCCAGCATGGCGTTCTGTTCCTGCAATTTGCGGTTAAGAATCTGTTCCGCTTTCAGCTTTTCGAGCGCGTCCGTCTGCTTTTGAAGCGAAATGCTCTTCGCCGCGTGGTATTCGCCAATCCAGCGTACCGTCACATACAGCAGCAGCAAAATGCCGCTGAACGCGCAGAAGAATTGAAACAGAATCTGCGATTCCCTGGATCGAATGGCAAACGCCGCCGTATAGCCCTTCTGCCCCAGCACAATTTTAAGCCGGTCGATCAGGTGCATCATGACCGTCACGCACAGCGCCGTCGCCGCGACGATCATGCCGTAATACGCGTGCAGGCCCTTCGATTTAAAGTTTCCCTCCAATCCGGCGACCGCCGTCATGTACCGTTTCACTCCGTTTTGCGACAGCGCAAAATGCACCAGCATCATCGCCAGCACCGTCAGCACATAAACCGCCAGATTACTTGGCTCTATCCATGCCATCAGCGCCATGGAAACCGTCACGCCTGTTTGGGGGAACAGCAACGCCATGAACAGATAGGTCAGCGTGCCGAAAATCCATGTAGCCGCCAGCGTCGTCAGCGCAATGCAGAGATACACATGCTTCCGCTTTCGGGCGAAGCACAGCTTAAACAATTCTCCCGCCGCAAAGCCGCCGATCAATCGGGCGGAATTGAGCAGCAGCGAGTTCAGCGGCTCGTCGCTTTGAATTGGCGAAAAGATGAGATCGCTGTATTGCACGCCCGCTACGCCTGCCTGCCACATCGAGGTCAGCGCAAACACCAGCGAAACCGCTACGCTTTCCCTCGTGCCCAAAATCATCGCGGCAATCATCACCAGCAGATGCATGGTCGTAATCGAAACGGGCGGGATGATGATAAATCCCAGATAGGAAAACGCGAAGATGATTTCCAGCGCCATCAGCGCAATGAGGATTTCCATCCGCCTCCGTTTGGCCAGCGGTATGCCGTAAAGCTGTTCAAAGCGTGTCATACATCGTTTTCCCTTTCATTGCAGCGTGAGGCCTTGCTGATTCATTGGGTTTTCATTTTATGCTTTTTGAAATCTATCTGTCAACCTTTTCTTTCACCGTCACAGCCAAAACGCCCTTCCCCGTTTTTCGAGGAAAGGCGCTTCATGTGTTTTTCGTTTTTTAACCGGCGTAACCCGTCAGACGCGGCAGCCAGAGGGAGATTTCCGGGATATAGGTGACCAGCAGCAGCACCGTCACCATCACGGCGTAAAGCGGCAGCATGTTCTTGCTGGTGCGCTCGATCGGCGTCTTGCCGATGGCGCAGCCGACAAACAGCGCACTGCCGACCGGCGGCGTGCACAGGCCGACGGCGAGGTTGAAGATCATGACCACGCCAAAGTGCACCGGATCCATGCCGATGGCCGGATTGGTCACAACCGGCAGCAGAATCGGGGTCATGATGGTAATCAGCGGCGCCATATCCATGAAACAGCCCAGCAGCAGCAGCAGGATGTTGATGATGAGCATGAGCACATATTTGTTGCTCGTCACGCTCAGCAGCACTTCGGTAATCATCGCCGGAATGCGCAGTTCGGTCATCATGTAAGCGAACGCCTTCGCCGTCGCCAGCAGCGTCATGACGATGGCCAGCGTCTTGAGCGCGTTCTTAATCACCTTGCCGAAGTCGCGCAGCTTCGCGTCGCGGAAGACCACATACGCGAGGAACATGGTATAGACCACAGCGATGGCGGAAGATTCCGTCGCGGTGAACACGCCCAGACCCGTGCCGACCAGAATAATGATCAGCGTCAGCATCGGCAGAATACCGCGCAGGATGACGCTCTTCTTCTGTTCCGGCGGAACGGTCACGCCCTTGGGGAAGTTATACTTCTTGCCCATGAAGAAGCACAGCGCCATCATCGCGCAGCCCAGCAGAATGCCCGGCACCGCGCCCGCCATGAACAGCGAACCGATGGATACGCCGCCGCCAGCCGCCAGCGCATAGATGACCATGTTGTGGCTCGGCGGAATGAGCACGCCCTGGCAGGCGGTGGTCACGGTCAGGCCAACGGAAAAATCGTCCGTGTAGCCCTGCTGCTTCATCATCGGGATGACGACGGAGCCGAGAGAGGACACGTCCGCCACGGCCGAGCCGGAAATGCCGCCGAAGAACATCGAGCTCAGGCAGTTCACATACGCCAAACCGCCGCGGAAACGGCCGACGGCGAGGTTCGCCAGATCGATGATCTTATCGGAAATGCCGCCCGCGCCCATGATTTCGCCCATCAGAATGAAGAACGGAATGGAAAGCAGCGAGAAGTTGTTGACGCCGTCCACCATCTGGCGAACCAGCACGGAGAAGTTCGTTCCCGTCACCAGCGCGCAGCCCAGCGTAGAGAGCAGCATCGCGAAGGACACCGGAACGCGCAGCAGCATCAGCGCGATAAAGCCGCCGATGAGCACGATTGCGGCAAGGGTTGCTGTCGTCATTTGTGTTCATCCTCCTTCTTTTCCATTTCTTTGAGCGCAGCCACGTCGGTATAGTCGATTTCCTTTTCGGAATAGAGCAGATCGTCGCGGCTGACAATGCCCGTCAGAAACAGAATCGAGTCAAACGTGATGACAAAACCCGCAATCGGGATCGGCAGATACTGCCATGCAGTCGAAATGCCCGTGATGGGGAGCGTGCCCGGCATGCCGAACAGCTTCATCGTGCGCGCGCCGCCGGTGAAGAGCATGAACAGGCCGCACAGCAGCACCACGACGTCCGTCAGCACGTCGAGCACCTTGCGCGCCTTGCCGCCCACGGGCAGCTGATTGTAAATCGCATTGACGGCCACATGCAGGTGGTCGCGCACGCCGATGGCGCAGGCAATAAAGGCGAAGAGCGTGACCAGCAGGCGCGGCACTTCCTCCGCCCACGACAGGCCGGTGTTAAAGCAGTAGCGAAGCACAACCGTCAGCGTGACAATCGCGACCATCGCCATCATGGAGATCTGCGCGATTAGCAGCACGATCCGGTGTACGAAGTGATTCAGCGGCACAAGCACCTTGCGCAGCGCATCCTGAACGTTTTTCATACGATTCCTCCGGACTCAGTCTGGCCGAGCGCATGCCCCGCGTCTGCACGATATCTTAACATGTGTTCGGCACTTATCAAGTTTGCATTTCGTTTTCGTAACACGGTCTTTTGTTTTCGTTAAGACCCGTCTGTAAAAAGAAGGGGGCGACCCCCAAAGGGCCGTCCCCCGGCGTTTTTGGCTTTAAAGATTAGTAGGCTTCGCCGACAGCGGCGATCGCGTCGATGACGTCCTGATAGTCCGCGCCGTACTTCTCATACAGGCTCTTGCCGCCCAGCGCGTCGCTCGGATTGGTCATCGCAGCCTGGAACTCGGCGTAGGCTTCCGGCGTCAGCTCGGTGATGGTGCAGCCCGCTTCGCGGACGATCTTCTCGGAGGATTCTTCCTTCTCAGCCCACTTCTGCTTCTCATAGGCTTCGGTCTCGATCGCGCACTGCTTGATGATTTCCACATCCGCCGCGTCAAGGCCGCTCAGCACTTCCGCAGAGGCCAGCAGGATTTCCGGCACGCGGGTGTGCTCGTCGAGCACGTAGTAGGTCGCGGCCTCATAGTCGCCCATGTTCTGGTAGGTCGGCCAGTTGTTCTCAGCGCCGTCGATGGTGCCCTGCTTGATGGCGGAGTAAACTTCGTTCGGGCCGATGCCGGTCACACCGGTGCCGCCCAGCACGTTGGTCATGTCAACCATCATGGCGTTATTCTGCATGCGGATCTTGAGACCCTTCATGTCGGCCACGGAAGAGACCTGCTTGGTGGTGTAGTAGCTGCGCGCGCCGGCGTCATACCAGCACAGGCCGACGAGGCCGGAACCGGAGGACTCGATCTGCGCCAGCATGTCCTGGCCGATTTTGCCGTCGAGCACCGCCCACATGTGGTCGGCGTTCTTATACAGATACGGCATCTGGATCGCGTTCAGCGCCGGCACATAGCTGGCCACCGGAGAAGCGGACACGCGCGCGAACGCGATGTCGCCCAGCTGCAACGCTTCGATCGCGCCGGTTTCTTCGCCGTAGAGCTGACCGCCGGAATACACTTCCACTTTGATGCGGCCTTCGGTCCTCTCTTCGATCAGACGAGCGAATTCCTGATCCGCCAGCGTGGTCGGGTAACCCTCGGCGTGAACCTCGCTCAGCTTGAGCGTCGTAGCGCTCGCAGCGGCGACGGACAGGGTCATCGCGGCGGCGACAGCAAGAGTAAGCAGCTTTTTCATGATGGTAATCCTCCATTTTGTTTTATTCTCCACCGCACATTTTTCGTTCCGTGCGGATAGATTCATACTTTTTGCCTTTTTTTGTTCATTTTTCCGTTTCATTGCATTTATTATAACGCTGTCATGGTGAATCTATCAATAAACAATCGAAATATTTCGTCTTTCCGTTCAATCCCGTTTATAAATCTTTACGCGCCGTAACCCATCAGCAGACGCGGAAGCAGCAGCGAAACATCCGGAATATAGGTAACCAGCATGAGCACAATCACCATCGTCAGATACAGCGGCATCATGTTCTTTGCCGTGCGCTCAATCGGCGTCTTACCGATGGCGCAGCCAACGAACAGCGCGCTGCCGACCGGCGGCGTACACAAACCGACGGCGAGGTTGAAGATCATCACCACGCCGAAATGCACCGGGTCCATGCCGATGGCCGGATTGGTCACGACCGGCACGAGAATCGGAGTCATGATGGTAATCAGCGGCGCCATATCCATGAAGCAGCCCAGCAGGAGCAGCATCACGTTGATGATCAGCAGCAGGATATACTTGTTATCCGTAATGCTCAGCAGGCCGTTGGAAATCGCCGCCGGAATGCGCAGTTCGGTCATCATGTAGGCAAACGCCTTCGCCGTCGCCAGCAGCGTCATGACGATCGCCAGCGTCTTGAGGCTGTTTTTGAGAATCTGCCCCACGTCGCGCAGTTTCACCGAACGGAAAACCACCATCGACAGGAACATCGTGTAGACGCACGCGATGGCCGATGCCTCCGTCGCGGTGAACACGCCCGCGCCCGTACCGACCATGATGATGAGCAGCGTCATCATCGGCAGAATGCCGCGCAGCAGAATCTTGATGCCCTCGCCCTTCGCCACGCCTTCGCCCTTGGGAAAATTGTAGCGCTTGGCCATCAGCATGCACATGATGATCATGCCACAGCCCAGCGCTATGCCCGGCAGCAGACCCGCCATGAACAGCGTGCCGATGGAAACGCCGCCCGCCGCCAAAGCATAGATGACCATGTTGTGGCTCGGCGGAATGAGCACGCCCTGACAGGCTGTGGTAACAGTCAGACCGACGGAGAAATCCTCGTCATAGCCCTGTTTCACCATCATCGGGATGACGATCGTGCCCAGCGAAGACACGTCCGCCACGGCCGAACCGGAAATGCCGCCGAAGAACATCGAGTCCAGCACGTTCACGTAAGCCAGGCCACCGCGGAAACGACCCACCGCCAGATTCGCCAGATCGACGATCTTTTCGGATATGCCGCCCGCGCTCATGAATTCACCCATCACGATAAAAAACGGAATCGAGAGCAGCGAAAAGTTGTTCGCGCCGTCCACCATCTGGCGAACCAGCACGGAGAAGTTCGTGCCCGTCACCATCGCGCTGCCCAGCGTTGAGAGCAGCATCGCAAAGGAAATCGGCACACGCAGCAGCAGCAAGAGCACAAATCCGCCGATCAAAACCAAACCGGCCAATGTCGCGGTCGTCATTTCTTCTCCGCCTCCTTCGTCATGGCGGCAACGGCCGCTTCATCGGTGAAATCCACTTCCGGCTCGGAATAGAGAAGGTCGTCGCGCGATACAATACCCGTCAGAAAGAGAACGGAATCAAAGCTCATCACAAAGCCCGCGACCGGAATCGGCAGATACTGCCACGCGGTCGAAATGCCCGTGATCGGCAATACGCCCGGCAGGGTGAAGAGCTTCGCCGTGCGCGCGCCGCCGCTGATGAGCATGAACAGGCCGCACAGCAGCACCACGATATCCGTCAGGTTGTCAAGCGCCTTGCGCCCCGTTCCTCCGACCGGAAACTTGTTGTAGATCGCGTTCACCGCGACGTGCATGTGGTCGCGCACGCCGATGGCGCAGGCGATGAAAGCAAATACCGTCACCAGCAGGCGCGGCACTTCTTCCGCCCAGGACAGCCCCGTGTTGAAACAGTAGCGCAGAATGACCGTCAGCGTCACAATGGCTACCATCGCCAGAATGGAGGCCTGCGCGATGAACAGCACGATTCTGTGCGTGATGTGGTTGAGCCTGACCAACGCAGATGCAAATCCTCCTTTGTTCATGGGCGTTCCCCCTCCCCCAGCTTTGCCCGTTTGCATAACACAATTTCCTCCTTTGTTTGGCCTTTTCTCCGTCGGCCGTCTGATATCTTAATTTTATGTGAACGGGCGCCGCTTTCATAGCGATGTTGTCATTTTTTGACACGTGATTTGATTTCTTTAACAGAAAATAAACGGCGTTTTGAATCATATGCTGTATAACTTCTTCCGTCTGCCTTCCGGCAGCCGTCTTCCTCTGAGAGGGAGGCATTATTCTTGCGCTATTGGAGCCTAAATAAAAACAAGCACAAGCTCTACCTGGTTTGATAGAGTTTGTGCTTTAATCGTACCAAAGGCTCCCTCTTCGAGGGAGCTGGCACGGCGAAGCCGTGACTGAAGGAGTCCGCTTACTTCATGAAGATATGCCTCGGCAGGCCGTCGATGTACACCGGGGTCAGCTCCGCCTGAATCAGCGGACGGGCGTATTGCAGGAACTCCGGCCCCATGTCCGTGTGATAGGCGTTCACCCAGTCCAGCGGCACTTTCTTTTCAAAGTTGGCGATCTTGTGGATGTCCACCAAATGCGTCGTGCACTGATACGGGTCGTTGGAAATGCGGTCGAGCGCAACCATTTCGCCCGTATGCCCTTCAAACGCCGCCTTTGCCGCCGCGCCGCCGACCTGATAGGCCTCGGTGATGTCCGTGCGGCTGGAGACGTGCGCCGCGCAGCGCTGGAGCGTGGACAGCTCGATGGAGCGCGTCTTGGTCTTGAGCTTGCCTGCTACCTGATTGGCCAGATAGCGCGCCGTGCCGGTCAGGCTCTTGTGGCCGAAAGCATCTACAAAGTGCGCGTCGTCGGAAAGCTCACAGACATAGCGCCCATCTTCCAGCTTGACACCCTCGCTCACGGCGATGACGACGGATTTGCTCTCCCGCTGCATGCGCTCCACCTTGTCGATGAAGTTGTCCACATGGAACGGCACTTCCGGCAGGCAGATCATGTTCACGCCTTCGCAGTCTTCGCCGCGCGCCAGTGCCGCCGCGGCGGTCAACCATCCGGCGTTGCGGCCCATGATCTCCACGATGGTGACGTAATTCGTGCCGTACACCGTCGCATCGCGGATGATTTCTTTCATCACCACGCCGATGTATTTCGCCGCCGAGCCATAGCCGGGCGTGTGATCGGTGTGCATGAGGTCGTTGTCAATGGTTTTGGGCACGCCCATGAAGCGGATGTCGCTGCCGACGCGCTTGGCGTAATCGCTCAGCTTGCAGATGGTATCCATGCTATCGTTGCCGCCAATATAGAAGAAATAGCCGATATCCAGCTTTTTGAGAATGGCAAACAGCTTTTCATAGACCTCCGGATGTTCCAGACTGTCCGGCAGTTTGTAGCGGCAGCTGCCCAGATAGGAGGACGGCGTGCGCTTGAGCAGTTCAATTTCAAGCGAAGAGCCAAGCGTCGCGGTCAAATCGGCGACGCGCTCATTCATCAATCCCTCCACGCCGTTGAGCATGCCGTAAACGCGGTTCGCGCCGCGCATGACGCATGCCTGAAACACGCCCGCAAGGCTGGCGTTGATGACGGATGTCGGGCCGCCGCTCTGGCCGACGATGGCATTGTTTCCCATAGATGACCTCCGAAAATGAATTTTTAGGCAATAACTATGTTTATTATAGCCGAAGCGCCGGAAGCATTCAAGTATTTTCGTTTGAATTTCGGCAAATTTTCTGTAATAGATAGACAAGTGGTCTGATGGCTTGCGCTCTCGCTCCATCATTATGCCTGCCAAATTCTTGTAAAACTTCAAGCTTCTGCCCGCGCGGCCAACCGGCCGTTGTTTTCCATGCGCTAAAAAAAGGGCTGTCTCAAAATGATTCTCTAAAATCATTTTGAGACAGCCCCTTTTTTCTCTTTGCTGAAAACTGCAATCCGTTTTCCGCGTGTATAAGACTTTGGCGGAAGCGAGAGCGGCCTCAAGCCGTGTTTATCGCGCGGTAAACCGCGCCCATGTCGAGCGCCTGCCGCACGCCGTCGGCCAGCAAATCAAACTGCTGCTGCCGATAATCCGCCATCGACATCAGCTGCGTCTGCGTCGGCGAAATCCCCTTACGCGCGCACAGCATCCTGACCAGCGCGCCCGTCAGCTCGCCGCTGTCAAATAAGCCGTGCAGATAGGTGCCAAACACATTCCGGTTGACGCATCCCTCCGGCGTTCCATCTTCCAGCACGCAAAACGGCGCGCCGCCGACTTCCGTCCGCCCGTTGTGAATCTCGTAACCCGTCAGCCTTGCCCCGCCGAACAGTTCGCCCTGTGCGGCCGCGCGCACCTGCATGCGCCGCTTCTGCGCGTCGAACACCGTCCGCGTCGGCAGAAGACCCAGCCCGGAGAGCGCCATCGGCCTGCCGCTCTCCGTGCCCTGCGGATCGTCAAGCGTCTGCCCCAGCATCTGGTAGCCGCCGCATACGCCGAGTATCGGCGTGCCCGCGTGCGCCAGCTTGAGCGCCGCCGCTTCCAGCCCGTTCTGCCGCAGCCAGAGCAAATCCTCCATCGTGTTTTTCGTGCCCGGCAGAATCACCAGATCGGGCCGCCCCAGCTCCCGCGCCCGCTGCACATAGCGGACGCCGAGCAGCTCGTGCTGCTCCAGCGGCATGAAATCCGTGAAATTGCTGATGTGCGGCAGGCGGATGACCGCCGCATCCAGCGGCTTAACCGCGCGGTTCGCGTTCAGCCGTTCGGAAAGCGAATCCTCGTCCTCGATCTCCACGTGCAGATACGGCACAACGCCCAGCACGGGCAGGCCCGTCTTTTCCTCCAGCATCGCCAGGCCGGGCCGCAGAATCTCCACATCGCCGCGGAACTTGTTGATAACCAGCCCCGCAATGCGCGCGCGCTCCTCCTGTTCAAGCAGCGCCACCGTGCCGTAAAGCTGGGCGAACACACCGCCCCGGTCGATGTCGCCCGCCAGCAGCACCGGCGCGTCCACCAGCTTTGCCAGCCCCATGTTGACGATGTCGTCCGCCTTGAGGTTGATTTCCGCCGGGCTGCCCGCGCCCTCGATGACGACGATGTCCACATCCTCGCTCAGGCTGTTGAACGCGGCGAGAATGTCGGGAATGAGCTGCCGCTTCATCTTGAAATAGTCTGCCGCGCTCATCTGCCCGCGCACCTCGCCGCCCACGATCACCTGACTGCCCGTGTCGCTGCTCGGCTTGAGCAGAATCGGGTTCATGCGCACGTCCGGCTCGATGCCCGCCGCCTGAGCCTGCACGACCTGTGCGCGCCCCATTTCCAGCCCGTCGCGGGTGACAAAACTGTTGAGCGCCATGTTCTGGCTCTTGAACGGCGCGACACGGTATCCGTCCTGCGCAAAAATGCGGCACAGCGCCGCACAGAGCAGGCTCTTGCCCGCGCCGCTCATCGTCCCCTGCACCATGATCCGCTTCGCTCTGCTCATGCCATCGCCTCCCGCAGCGCCGCCAGAAGCGCGTCGTTTTCTCGCCGTGTGCGCACCGCCGTCCTGTACCAGTTGTCGTCCAGCCCCGGATAGTTGCCGCAGCTCCGAACGACCACGCCGAGTTTTTCCAGCCGCTCTCCCAGCGTTTCATCCGCCCGGAAGAGCAGATAGTTGGCCCTGCCTTCGATCACGCGCAGCCCCAGCGCCCGCATCTCCTCCAATAGATATGGCCTCTCCGTCTCTATCAGCGTCCGAACCTGCGCGACATATTCCGTCTGCCCAAGCGCCGCCAGTCCCGCCGTCTGCGCCAAAGACGAAACGGCCCACGGCTGACCCGCGCGCCGCATCCGCGCGAGCAAATCCTCGTCTGCGCAGAGACCGTAGCCCAGCCGAACGCCCGCCATGCCGTAGAGCTTTGTAAACGCCTTTAAAATAAACAGACCGGGGTGCGCCGCCAGCTCCGGCTTCATCGTCCATGCTTCGCCATCCGGCAGAAAGTCGAGGAAGCACTCGTCCACTGCCAGCCGCGCGCCGACGGCCTCGCACTTCGCCAGAATCCGCCGCATGAGCGTCCTATCTGCGGCCTGACCCGTCGGGTTGTTCGGCTGGCAGAGAAACACCCTGTCGATGGGCGGCTCAATCGCATTCAAAACGTCGTCCGTCAGCGCAAAATCGTTTTCTTCACGCAGCATATGCCGATGAATCTCGCAATCGACCGTTTCCAGCGCCGCCGCGTATTCGGCGAACGTCGGCGCGAGAACCAGCGCATGCTTGGGCTTTTCCGCCAGAGCCAGCCGGAAAATCAAATCCGCCGCGCCGTTTCCGCAGAGAATCCACGCTTTGGGCACAGCCTCCGTCTGGCTCAGCGCCGCAGTCAGTGCGCGGCAGAGCGGATCGGGGTATTGATCCGCCTGAAACGCCGCCTCGCCGATGGCGCGCGCCACCGCTTCCGGCACGCCCAGCGGGCTGACGTTCGCCGAAAAATCCAAGGCGTCATGTCCGTATCGTTCCCGATAGCCGACTGTGTCGCCGCCGTGTACCAGTTTCATCTGTCAAACTCCTATCATCAGTCTGATCCCCGTCGCGGCAATCAGCCCCAGCACGCTGGCGACGCGCATCATCCGGTTGGCCCGCAGAATGTCCTTCGGCTCGATCGCGCGCGCCGCGTCGCCGATGGTCGGCTTGTCGTAGTATTCGCCGAAATAGGTCGCCGGCCCGGCCAGCTGAACGCCCAGCGCCCCGGCGCAGGCGCTTTCCGTCTGCGCGCTGTTCGGGCTGGCGTGGTTGCGCCGATCGCGCCGCCAGATGCGCCACGCGCCTTTCGCGTCGTTTCCCGTCAGCGCCGCCGCGGCAATCCACAAGAGCGCCGCAATCCGGCTGGGCAGGTAGTTCGCCGCGTCGTCCAGTTTGGCCGCCGCGCGCCCGAAATTCAGGTATTTCTCGTTTTTGTAGCCCACCATGCTGTCCATCGTGTTGACGGCCTTATAGGCCAGCGCCAGCGGCGCGCCGCCGAGCATCATGTAAAACAGCGGCGCGATCACGCCGTCGCTCGCGTTTTCGGCGACCGTCTCCACCGCCGCTTTCGTCACGCCCTCGCGCGTCAGCTTCTCCGTGTCCCGGCCGACAATGCGGCTGACCGCCTTTCTCGCCGCGGGCAGGTCGTCCTTTTCCAGCTGGCGGTAGACGTTCGTGCTCTCCTGGGCGAGCCCGGTCGCCGCCAGCGCCTGCGCGCACCAGAGCAGCTCGACCGCAAAGCCAAGCAGCGGATGAACCGCGCCCAGCGCCCGGCAGACGCCGCCCGTCAGCAGCAGCGTGCCGACCGGAAGCACAATCGCCAGCGTCAGCCCGCCCAACCGTTCGCCCCTTGGCGTTTTCGGCAGGCGCGCGCGCAAAGCCCGTTCCAGCGCGCTGATGGCTTTACCCATGATGACCACGGGATGCGTCAGCCACGCCGGGTCGCCAAAAAGCCAGTCCAGCGCAAAGCCGCCCAGCATCGCATACAGAATGTTCATGTCCGTTCCTCCGCATAGCCAACGGTCTTTGTCACGCGCAGCGCCCGCCGCGCGCGCCATTCGTCGGCGCTCAACACAAAGCCGCCCGCAGGCGGCGCATTCCAGCTGTAATAGTCCCGATGCGGCTCGGCAAAGCGGCTCAGCGCCGCCATCTGCGTGCCGCCGTGCGCGACGATGACCAGCCGCTCGTCTCCGCGCGCAAGCGCCTCGTCCGCCAGCTTTTCAAACGCGCGGCAGACCCGCTTGCAGAAAACCGCCTTGCTTTCCCCGTTCGGGCAGGCGCTTTCGCACCCGGAATCCAGCCACGCGCAATAAGCCGCGTCGCCCTTCATTTCGTCATAGGTGCGCCCCTCAAAAACGCCGAAATCCATCTCCCGCAAAGCCGGAACGACGATCTGCCGCGCATGCGGAAAGAGAATCCGCGCCGTCTGCGCCGTTCGGCACAGCGGGGTAACATAGACGGTTTCCGTCTCAAAATCGGCCTTTTTCAGCGCGGCTCTTCCCGCTGGCGAGAGCGGCACATCCGCCGCGCCCTGATAGCGGCGCTGCTCGTTATACGCCGTCTGGCCGTGGCGGAGCAGCACAATCAGCATGGCATGTCCCCCTTGAGCACGGTCGGAATGCCGCAAAACATCTCGATCACTGTGTCCGCGCGCGCCGCCAGCAGGCAGGCCAGCCGCCCGGCCGCCTCCCGCGCGCGCCGCTCGCCCGCGTCCATCGGCACAATGCCGCCGCCGATTTCCGTCGCCGCCGCCACGTCGTAATCCGCCGCCAGCTTGTCCGCCAGCCATTCCAAATCGTCGGCCTGAGCCGCGAGATTCTGCACGTCGAAAATCTGCCGCCCGCCGAGTTTCCCGGCGAACGTCCGCTTGCCGCTGTACAGCGGCCCCGTGATGAAAATCACCCGATCCACCCCTCCGAAATCAGCAGTGCCGCCAGCATGACAAGCTCTGCGCGCTGCAAAAACCAGCCCGCCAGATCGCCCGTAATGCCGCCGAACTGCTTCGCCGCCACGGCGCGATACCGCCAAAGGACAGCCAGCGCCGCCAGCGCAAGCAGCCCGCCGCCCAGCAGCGCCATGCCCGCGCCGACGCAGACGCTCACCCCCAGCAGGACGATCTGCACGCGCCGCTTATCCGCCGCCGTGGCGAACGTGTGCGCCAGCCCCGTGTTCTTCGCCATCGGGAACGTCGCAACCGCATAGCCGGATAAGGCGCGTTCCAGCACGAGCGCCAGCGTCCAGACCGCGCCCACGCGCGGCGTAAAGCGCAGACAGGCGCAGAGCGCGAAATACAGCACGAAATAGCCGCACAGGCGGATCACCGCGAACGCGCCGCAGTGCGGGTCTTTGAGAATCGCCAGCTTCTTTTCCCTGTCGCCATAGCTGGAAAGCGCGTCGGACGTATCCGCAAAGCCGTCCAGATGAATGCCGCCCGTCGCCGCGACGGGAATCAGGCAGAAGCCCGCCGCCTTCAGCATATCCGGCAGGGGGAGCAGGCCGCAGACGCACCACAGCGCGCCGATGACCGCGCCGACGAGCGGAAACGCCGCCATCGCATAGCGCATGTTCCGTTCGTTCCAGTCTACATGCGGCACGGGCAGCGCGGAAAACATCGCAAACGCCACGCAGACGGTTTCAAGCACGATCAAGTCCGTTTCCTCCCTTCACCCATTTGGGTATGCCGCAGACAACGCGGCAGACGTTCTCCGCCCGCGCCGCCAGTGCGTTGTTGATCTGCGCCAGCGCCAGCAGATACGCGTCCGTATCGCCCGCATAATCCGCCCCGCCGCGAAACACCTCGTTCGACACGATGATCAGATGCGCGCATTGGGCACGCAGCCTGTCCGCGCCGCGCAGAATCGCCGAAACCGCATCCGCCTTCGCGCCGTCCGCGTCATACAACTCGTTGGCGGCCAGGTTGCCCATGTCCTCCAGCAGCGCCGTTCCGCGCGCCGGCATGTCCAGTTTTTCCAGATGCAGCGGGCATTCCAGCGTTTCAAACCGCTTTTCCCGCCGCATGGCCCGATGGCGCGCCACGCGCTTCTCGCTCTCCGCGTCCCAGACACGCATGGTCGCCACGTAAAAGCGCGGCAGGCCGCTTTGCACGGCGAGCCGCTCTGCAAACGCGCTCTTGCCGCTGGCCGAACCGCCGACAACCAGCGTCAGCATTGCGGGGTATACGGCTCGATGCCGCCCTCCGCAAACGAATAGCAGTTTTGATAGACGGCCAGCGCCATATCCCACAGCGGAATGGACGCGACCGCTCCCGTCCCCTCGCCCATGTGCATGTCCGCCGTGATGAGCGGCTGTTTGCCCAGCGCCTCCAGCACAAGCCGCGCCGCCGGTTCGGAGGACGCGTGGCTGGCAAACGCCGCCTTGCCCGCGTTCGGGCACAGGCGCGCCGCGCACAGCGCCGCCACGCCGCTGATAAAGCCATCCATCACAATCGGCACGCCATGGATCGCGCCGCCCAGAAACATGCCGCAGAGTCCGGCGATATCCAGCCCGCCCAGCTTGGCCAAAACATCCAGCGGATCGTCGGCCTTCGGCCGATTGACCGCTATGCCGCGCCGGATGGCATCGATTTTGCGCGCCAGCCCCGCATCGGAAAGGCCCGCGCCGCGCCCGGTCATGCGCTCCACGGGCTGACCCAAAAGCGCCGCCGCCACGGCGCTGGACGTCGTCGTATTGCCGATGCCCATTTCGCCCGTCGCCAGCAGGGTATAACCCTTCGCTTTCCAATCCCTGACGAGCCGCATGCCGCCTTCAATCGCGCCGATTGTCTGCGCGCGCGTCATCGCGGGCCCCTGCGTGAAATCCGCCGTGCCGTCTGCAATGCGCCTGTCCAGCACGCCGTGCACCTTCTCCCCCGCCATGCCGATATCCACGGGCACAACGTCGCAGTGCGCCGTCTCCGCCATCCGGCAGACGCTCGTGGTGCGCCGCGCAAGGTTTTCCGCCACGGCGCGCGTCACGCTTTGATCCGTCTGGCTCACACCCTGCGCCACCACGCCGTTATCCGCGCAGAGCACAAACACCGCGCGCCGACTCACGTCGATGTCTTCCCGCCCGGTCAGCGCCGCCGCGTCCTCGATCATCGTTTCCAGCCGCCCAAGGCCACCGAGCGGCTTGGCCAGCTTCGCCCAATGCGCGTGCGCCGCCGCCCGCGCCGCTTTATCCGGCGGAGCGATCCGGGCGATCGTCTCTTTCAGTTCCGTTTCCGTCATGTTCAGACTCCTGGTTGTAAAAGCTTTGCGCCTTTCGTTTTCTCCGCGCGCCCGGATCGGCCATCGTCCGGCGCGTCGATTTTCGATTCATTATACCGCATCGCACAGGGCTTGAAAAGCGGCTTTCGCGGGAAAAAGCGGTTTACAGTGGATTTTCGCGCTGTAATATGATACGATAATCGCAGTTTAAACGGATGGGGAGGCGGCGCGCATGCAAATCTGGCTGGCGGAGGACGAAGCGCCTCAGCGGGAACATCTGGCCGCGCTTTTGCGGCAGGTCTGCGCCGCGCGCGGCGTGGCATGCGAACTGCGCGCGTTTGAAGACGGACAGGCGCTTGTGGACGCCTATGCGCCGGGCGTCGATCTGCTCCTTCTGGATATCGACATGCCCGGCCTGAGCGGCATGGACGCGGCGCACCGCATCCGCGAGCGGGACGAGCGCGTGCTCATCGTCTTCTGTACCAATCTGGTCGCCCGCGCGCTGGACGGATATGCCGTCGCCGCGCTGGATTTTCTGGTCAAGCCGATCACGGAAAATCGGCTGGATGACCTGCTGGATAAAGCGCTGCGCCGTCTCGGCCCGGCCGCGCCCGCCGCGCTGACGCTGCACACGCAGGACACGACCGCCGTTGTCCCCGTGCGCGACATTCTCTACGCCGAAACCTACGGGCGCAAAGTCCGCCTGCACACGGTCTGTGAAACGCTCGATCTGCGCATGACGCTCTCGGCGCTGGAAAGCCATCTGCCGGAAAACGCGTTCTTCCGCATTCATAACGCCTGCCTCGTCTCTCTCGCCCATGTGGATCGCATCAGCGGGTGCGACGTGACGATCGGCGGCGATATTCTGCCCGTCAGCCGCCACAAAAAGCGCGACTTTCTCAAGGCGCTGACCAGCTTTATGGGGGAACAGCTATGACTCTGCCCGTTCTTGCGGTCGCCCTGCTCTACGGCGCGTTGGAGCTTGCGGCGCTGCTTCTCTTTCTGCGTCCCTACGCGCATCAGGGGCTCGCCCGCCGATGTGACACGCCGTCCCGCCGCGCGCTTCGCCTGCTTTTCTGCGTCGCGATGGCGTTTGCGTTCGCCGCGCTCCGCGTCGGCCAGAGCCTGCCGGGCATGGTGCTCAACATCCTGCTGCACTTTGCCGCCGTGGCGTTGACGGGTTTCACGCTGTATGACCTGCCGCTGACGCAGATGCTCAACAGTTCGCTGGTGTTTCACCTGTCGCTGGATATGTGCAAGTCCCTGCTGTGGGACATACTCCCGTTTCTCAAATCCTTCCGCATGGAAAGCAGCGCACTGGACCAGCTGATGCTCACCCTTCCGCTGATGGCGCTGCAAGCCCTCTGCTGTCTGGCGCTCCGCCAAACAGCCTGCGCGCCGCACGACAGGCGGATGAACCGCACGATGGCCGCGCTCATTTTCCTGCCCGCCGTGCCGTATCTGTATGTCAAAAGCCTGCAATACCGCTCGTTTATGATCGGCGACGTGAGCTATTCCGGCGCAATGAGCGCGCTGTGCTTTCTGGTGTGCCTGCTGGCTGTCGCCGTCTCCCTGCTCTCCAACCGGCTGGTGGCGGGCATCGATCGGGAGCGCCGCGCCGAACACGAGCACATGACCCTTGAGCGGCTGGAAGCGCAGATGGCGCAGCACCAGCAGCAGATCGACAACATCAACAAGCTCAGCCACGACATGCGCAATCATCTCGCCACGCTGGCCGCGATGGGCGGCTCAAAGGAGGCGGCGGATTACATCGCCGCGCTGACGCACCGCTTTGCGCCCGTCGCCGTGCGGAAAATTTCCGGCTGTCCGGTGCTGGACGTGCTGCTGTCGCAGAAAATGGACGAGTGCAGCCGCGTCGGCGCGTCGCTCATTCCCTGCATTTCGCAGGAAGCCATCGGCGCGCTCTGCGCCCTGTCCGGCCCGGATTTGTGCACGCTCTACGGCAACCTGCTCGACAACGCCATCGAAGCCGTGTCCGCCCTACCGGACGGAGAGGATAAAACCGTCACCCTGCGCACCAATCTGCGCGGCAATCTGCTCGTCATCCGCACGGAAAACCGCTATCAGGGCGAACGCCGCCACGCGGGCGGCGGCTTTTCCACCACCAAAGCGGATGCCAACGCGCACGGTTACGGTCTGCGCAGCGTGCGCGACTGCGTCCACCATCTGGGCGGCGAAATGACGCTTTCCGACGAAAACCGTCTGTTTGTCGTCAATGTGCTGCTTCCCGCCGCCGGGGGCTAAAGCGGCTTGACGTGCCAATTAGACACGAAAAACGACCAACCGCGCAAAATCCCTTTTCTTTCCAAATGCGTCGTGATAATCTATTCACAAACGCAGGGAAGACCTCCTCTCCCCTGTCGCAAAAAAAGAAAAAGGGGTATTTTTTTCATGAAGAACATGAAGACTGCGCTCAGCGCCGTGCTCGCTTCCGCCATGATCTTTGGCGCGGCGATGGCCAGCGCCGAGACCTACTCCGCCTCCGCCAAGGGCTTTGGCGGCGACGTGACGGTCACTGTTACCGTTGAAGACGGCAAGATCGCCGCGGCTGAGGCTGCCGGCATCAGCGAGACGCCCGCGCTGGGCGGCGCGGCCATGCCGCAGCTCTGCGAAGCGATCGTCGCGAATCAGACGCCGTATGTCGATACCGTCTCCGGCGCGACCCTGACTTCCAACGCCGTCATCGAAGCCGCGGCCGCCGCGCTTGCGCAGGCGGGCCTGACCTTTGAGAAGGCCGAAGTCGTCAAGGGTGAGGACGAAGTCGCCGACTGCGACGTGCTGGTCATCGGCATGGGCGCTTCCGGCACCACCACCGCGCTTTCCGCCGCTGAGAACGGCGCGAAGGTCATCGGCGTGGAATCCTCCACGACTCTGGGCGGCATGGGCAACGCCGCGCAGGGCATGTTCGCCATCGGCACCACGCTTCAGCAGGAGCGCTATGGCGACGACCTCGGTTCCGACGAGGAATACTGGTTCAACAAGTACATGGAGCAGAGCAACGAGCTGGGCAACGCCGCGCTGATCCGCACCTTCGTGGGCGAGGCGAAGAACACCGTTCAGTACCTGCTCGACCACGACATCAACGTCTACCTGAGCAAGACCGCTCAGCAGGTTGCGCACTTCGACGAGACCATCATCTATCACCGCTGGAACAACACCCAGCCGTTCGTCCACTTCCAGGAGTATCTGGATAAGAACGGCGTGGATATCCGCTGGAACACCACCGCCACCCAGCTGCTCACCGATGAGGCGGGCGCGGTCGTCGGCGCTGTGTGCACCAGGGAAGACGGCAGCCAACTGACCGTCAACGCCAAGGCCGTCATCGTCTCCACCGGCTCCTTCGCGGGCAACGAGAGCATAATGCGCGAGGCGCTCGGCACGGCGTATGACAACGTTTCTATCATGGGCGGCTGCGACGGCAGCGGTCTGGAAATGATGTATGCCGTCGGCGCGGCCAAGGGCGAGCTGCTGACCATGAACCACGGCGTCGGCCCGAAGAGCCGCGATCTGGAAGTGGCCACCGAGCTGACCATGAATACCCCGTGCCTGTGGGTCAACAATCAGGGCAAGCGCTTCATGAACGAAGACCTGCTCAAGGATACCGTCGAGTATTCCTCCGCTGTGCTGGCGCAGGGCGGCTATGCCTACACCATCGTCGATCAGGCGACCGTGGATCGCTGGGCGGACGCTTCCTATGAGAACACCGGCTCCTGGATTCACTACTGGGATCAGAACGGCATCATCGGCGAGGACGGCGAGCGCACCATCTACCATGCCCCGATCGATAAGGATGCGTTTCTGCGCGACTTCGAGACCCTGACCGCTACCGGCGACGGCATCGTGGCCAACACCATCGAAGAGGCCGCCGCGTTCATCGGCTGCTCCGTCGAGGATCTAAAGAACACCATCGACACCTACAACGGCTATGTCAAGGCCGGCAAGGACGACCAGTTCTTCAAGTCCGCCGAGGATCTCCTCTGGACGGTTGAGGAAGGCCCGTTCTATGTCACCAAGGGCTATAACGCGGTGCTCGGCGCGCTGGGCGGCGTGAACACCAACGAGCTGCTCCAGGTTGTGGACAGCACCAACACCCCGATTTCCGGCCTGTACGCCACCGGCAACAACGTTTCCGGCATGAGCGTTGCGGCTTACGTCAACATCGAAGGCACCGGCCTGGGCTTCGCCCTGACCAGCGGCCGTCTCGCTGGCGCGAATGCCGCCGCGGCGAGCAAGTCATTTCGTCCCCTTCCAAAGGTCGTCAGGTTTAAAGCCTGACGGCCTTTTTTCGTCTTTCCCGCCTTGACAAATCACCTAAAAATAACTAAAATGAAACCAAATTTTTTTCCCCTTTTGCAGCTGAAAAACACGCAGTCTGACCGCTGTGCCGGGCTATGGCCGAAACGCAAGCGGAACCTGCCCCGCCTTTCAGAAGGAGAACACCTATGCGCTACCCAATCGGCCGAATTTCAAAGCTTCTGGGGCTGTCCACCGAAACCATCCGCACCTACGAACGCAAAGGCATCGTCCATCCGCAGAAAAACGAAAACGGCTACCGCACCTTCCACGTTCTGGATATCGGCACGCTGCTGCGCTGCCGTTCCTATTCCTGCTTCGGCCTTTCCCTGTCGGAGGCCGCCGACGCCATCAACTGCAACAGCGTGGCCGAAACGCACGCGCTGCTCGTCAAGCAGGAAAAATGGCTCAAAAAACAGACCGATTACAACCTCCGCATGCTCGACCGCCTGAACGACCTGAACGAAGTCATGTCCACCTGCGAACGCGAGATCAACCGTCTCTCCGTCGTGCAGCACCCCGGCATGTTCCGCGTGGATTATCGCCACAACGACGAGCTGCTTTCCGGCGACGCGCGGGAAGATCTGCTGGCGCTGTGGGCGTCCTTTGCGCCTTTTTCCTTCGTCAGCCTGAAATTTCCGCTGGAATCCATTCAGCGCGCCGAGCAGGATTATTTCTGCGGCTACGGCATTCTGGAAGAGGATGCGCGCTACTGCGGCGTGTGCATGGACGAGCTGGTCGAGTGCTTTCCCGCTTCGCCCGCCGTTCACACCATCCTCAAGGTGGTTGGGGAAGATTCCGTTCCGATTCATATGCTCACCCCGCTTCTGGACTTCGCTCGCGAAAACCGGCTCGTCCCCACGGCGGACGCGTTTACGCGCATGGTGGTCACCATCAAGCGAAAAGAGCCGGATTATGAACGGTTTTACGAGGTCTGGCTGCCCGTCCGGCCCATGCGCTGAGCGCCTTTTGCATCTCATTTAACGAAAAAGCGGATTTTTCCGCTTTTTTGTTTTTTGCTTGACATTCAACCCGGTTGAAGGTGTACAAAATAGGCAGAGAAGGTTATATCCTTCACAATCTTGTTTACGGAGGGAAACAATATGAAGAAACTGCTGACTTGGCTGCTCTGTCTGATGATGCTGGTCTCCGCCGTTCCGGCGCTGGCCTACACGACAGGCACATACACGGGAACCGGCACCGGCATGCTCGACAAGATCGAGGTAGCCGTCACCTTTGATGCGGACACGATCACCGGCATCGAAGTGGTTTCCTGCAACGACACACCCGGCGTCTGCGACGCGGCTGTCGAAAAGATCCCCGCGGAAATCGTGAAGTATCAGTCCCTGGGCGTGGACGTCGCGACTTCGGCGACCTTCACCTCCAACGGCATCCTTGAAGCCGTGGCCGACGCTGTGAATCAGGCCGGCGGCGACGTGGACGCGCTCAAGGCCGTCCCGGTTGAAAAGGTTGCGGGCGAAGAAGTCAAACTCTCCGCCGACGTTGTGGTTGTCGGCGGCGGCGGCGCGGGCCTTGCCGCGGCGCTGACGGCTGCTGAGGAAGGTGCTTCCGTCATCATTCTGGAAAAGGGCGCGGCCTACGGCGGCAACACCATCCTCGCGGGCGGCTACTATCAGGCGGCTCACCCGGATTATCTCCAGTATGCGTCTCTGACTGACGGCCAGAAAGAGGAGATCGAGCGTTACATCTCCCTTGAGCCGAAGGACGAGCGCATGGCTTCCTGGCAGGCCAAGGTGAAAGAGCAGTATGCCGAACACCTGGCCGCGGGTCACGAGTATCTGTTCGACTCCCCCGAACTGCACATGATCCAGACCTATGACGGCGGCGATTATCTCGGCGACAGCGAGCTGATCGAGATGATGTGCTACGGCGATGTCGATTCCATGAACTGGCTGAGCGACCATGGCTTCACGTGGAAAAAGAAAACCGTCGCCATCGTCGGTTCGATCTGGATGCGCTGCAAAGCCTCCGATACCTATGCCAGCGGTCAGGGCTTCATCAACGTCATCAGCGACGCTATCCAGAACGAAAAACTGGACGTGACCACCGTCTTCGAGTGCCGCGCCGAGCATCTGGTGAAGGATGACGCGGGCCGCGTGGTCGGCGTGACCGGCGTTTCCACTGTGGACGGAACGCCTTACACCGTCAGCGCGAACAAGGGCGTCATCATCGCCAGCGGCGGTTTCAGCGCGAACGTCGAAATGCGTCAGGAATACGACGAAATCTGGGGCAACCTGACCGAGGCCGTCCCGACCACCAACGCCCCGACGATCACCGGCGACGGCATCGTCATGGCGAAGGAAATCGGCGCCGCGCTGATCGGCATGGGCCAGATTCAGCTTCTCCCGCTGGCCGATCCTGTGACCGGCAGCACCAGCAACATCATCGGCGAAGGCACGAATATGTACGTCAATCAGGAGGGCAAGCGCTTTGTCAACGAGTCCTCCCGCCGCGACGTGCTCGCCAAGGCGATTCTGAAACAGACCGGCTCCTACTGCTACGTCATTTCCACCTTCCAGAACAGCCGCATGGACAGCGACTACAAGAACAACTATCACCTCTACCTCACCGACCTGATCGCTTCCGGCGCGGTCGTCCAGGCGGATACCCTCGAAGAGCTGGCCGAGAAGATCGGCTGCCCGGTCGATACGTTTGTGGAGACCTGCACCAACTTCAACAAGTATGTCGCCGAGAGCAACGATCCGGAGTGCGGCCGCGTGGTCTTCCCGGATAACGCCGCGCTTGAGATGGAAGGCCCGTTCTACGCCTGCAAGCGTGCGCCGGCCGTGCATCACACCATGGGCGGCATCAAGGTCAACGTGAAGAATCAGGCTCTTGCGGAAGACGGTTCCGTGATCCCCGGCCTCTATGCGGCGGGCGAAGTCACCGGCGGCTTCCACGGCAGCAACCGTCTGGGCGGCAACGCGATTTCCGAGGTCATCACGACCGGCCGCAACGCCGCGACCAACCTGCTGGCTGAATAAAAGCCCGATGAACGGCTGTGCGGCGCGTTTTCCCCCGCCGCGCGGCGTTCACAGAATTTCCCGTTTTCACATGAAAAAGCCGTGGGTCGAATGGTTCGGCCCACGGCTTTTCTGCATCCAAAACTTTCATCTTTTTCCTTGTTCTCGTCATTTTTTATCATCTCTTTCCCCGGTTGCTTTTCTCCCCGCCGTGTGCTACACTGGATTTAATATGAACGAAAGAGTGTGACATCATGAAAAAGCATCCTCACGCGCGAAGCACATTTTCCGGCAAAATCGGGTTTGTGCTCTCCGCAGCCGGGGCCTCCGTGGGGCTGGGCAACATCTGGCGCTTTCCGTATCTGGCGGCCAAATACGGCGGCGGCATTTTTCTGTTGATTTATATTCTTCTGGCGCTGACCTTCGGCTATACGATGATCGTCGCGGAAACCTCGATTGGCCGCATGACCGGCAAAAGCCCGGTCGGCGCATTCCAATCTTTCGGCAGGTCGCGCTGGCTGTCGGCGGGCGGCTGGCTCAACGCCGTCATCCCGATGCTCATCGTGCCGTATTACTCGGTCATCGGCGGCTGGGTCATCAAGTATCTGGCGGAATACCTGCTGGGCAACGGCCACGCGCTCGCGGGCGACGGCTATTTCTCCGCGTTCATTTCCAGCGGACTGTCTACGGAGCTTTGCTTCATCGTCTTTGCGGCGGCCACGCTGCTGATCATCTACGCGGGCGTGCGCAACGGCATCGAGCGCGTCTCCAAGCTGATGATGCCGATTCTGGTCGTGCTCTCCGTGCTGATTGCGGGCTATTCGGTCACGCGTCCGGGCGCGCTGGCAGGCGTGAAATACTTCCTCGTGCCGAATTTTGAAAATTTCTCGTGGATGACCGTCGTCACCGCGATGGGGCAGATGTTCTATTCGCTCTCCATCGCAATGGGCATTTTGATCACGTTCGGCTCATATATGAAAAAAAGCGTCTCCATCGAAGGTTCGACGGAGACGGTGGAAATCTTCGATACCGCCATCGCCGTGATGGCCGGTCTGATGATCATTCCCGCGATTTTCGCCTTTTCTGGCGGCGATCCGAACATGCTGCAAGCCGGGCCTTCGCTGATGTTCATCACCATTCCAAAAGTGTTTGACAGCATGGGCTTCGGCTCGGCGGTCGGCATTCTGTTCTTCATGCTGGTGCTGTTCGCGGCGATGACCAGCTCCATTGCGCTGACGGAGAGCGCCGTTTCCACCTTCCAGGATGAACTGGGTTGGAGCCGGCACAAGGCGACGCTGATGATGAGCGTGGTGATGCTTCTGCTGGGCAGCCTGTCTTCGCTCAGCTACGGCCCGCTGGCAAACGTCACGATTCTGGGCATGCAGCTTTTGGACTTCTTCGATTTTCTGACCAACTCGGTCATGATGCCCATCGCGGCGATTGCGGTCTGCCTGCTGGTTTCACGCGTCGCAGGCGTGAAAGCCGTCGAGCAGGAAGTCTGCCACGGTGAGGAGCGCTTCCGCCGCAAACGCGTGTTCAACCTGATGATCCGCTATCTCTGCCCGCTGTTCGCGGCAATCATTCTCGTCAGCTCCGTCGCCAACGCCTTCGGCTGGATCCGCATGTAACAAAACTTTTCCATACAAACACAGCCCGCGCAGGTTCTGATCCCGCGCGGGCTGTGTCTATGTTTCAGGCTCTGCATCAGGTCGCCGCGCTCATCTTCACGCCGGCGACCTTCAGCTCTGTTTGATTTCGCTCATGCACTTCTTGAGCTTATCAAAATCAAACGGCTTCGTCATGTGCGCGTCCATGCCCGCTTCCGCGGCGCGCAGCGCGTCCTCAGTGAAGGCGTTCGCCGTCAGCGCGATAATAGGCACGGTCTTCGCGTCAGGCCGGTTGATCGCGCGGATCTGCCGGCTGGCCTCGTATCCGTCCATCTCCGGCATCATGATATCCATCAAAATGCAATCATACGTGCCGATGGACGAATATTCAAACGTGTTCACAGCTTCTTTGCCGTTGGCGACCATCGTCGTGCGCGCCCCGGCCTCTTCCAGCATCAGGTGGAGGATTTCGGCGTTCAGCTCGTTGTCCTCCGCCGCCAGAATACGCATGTCCGTCAGATCGAACTCGTCCCCCTCGCCGGATTTACAGGCCTTGTCTATTTCAAACGGCAGCGTCCATTTCACGGTCGTGCCCGTGCCGAGCTTGCTGTTGACCTCGATGTCGCCGCCTGCCTGATCGATGATCTTTTTGACGATGGTCAGTCCGAGGCCCGTGCCCTTGTAGCCGCTGCGCACGCTGCCGTGCTCCTGTTCAAACGGCTGGAACATCCGCTTCTGGAAATCCTCGCTCATGCCGAGGCCCGTGTCCGTTACGCAGAATTCGCAGATCACCTTGTCCGCCGTCTGATCGACGATCTTCGCGGCCAGGCCGACCGCGCCGCCGGGCTTGTTGTATTTGATGGCGTTTCCAATCACGTTGGAAAGAATCCGGTTCATGTATCGCGGGCTGGCAATCACGCGCGGCGGATCAAAATCGGTCAGCCCCACCGCCGTGAACAGAATGCCGCTCTGCGCGGCGCGCGGCTCCATCCTGTCCCGGCAGTCCTCCAGCAGCTCGCGCAGGGAAACGGATTCCCGCTCAAACGCCGCCTCTTTGGATTCAAGCTTGCTCATATCCAGCGCGTCGCCGACCAGGCTGAGCAGCTCTTCCGTCGCCGCGCGGATCTTTTTGTGATAATCCCGAATGGTTTCGGTCGTCTCCGGCAGCTTGTCTGCCAGGTCGATCATGCCCAGGATGCCGTTCATCGGCGTGCGGATGTCGTGCCCCATGCGGGCCAGGAAATTGTTTTTCGCCTCGTTGGCCACACGCAGCTGGGCGTTCTCGCGGTCCATCTGCCGCGCATAAATCAGCGCGAACATCGCCGAAACCAGCAGCAGCGTCGCAGCCGCGATGACGCCCGCCGCCTGATCGGGGTGCTCGCTGACGTAGTGCCTGAGCGCTGTCGCGCTGCTCTGCATGTTCGCTTCGCTCAGGTACCGCGTCTTATCCTGATTGGACAGGCTGTACACGTAGTAATTGAACGTCTCGAAAAACGCGTCGCTGCATTCCCGCGAAATCGCCACGCAGATTTTCTGCTCATCGCCGGAAATGGCGCTCATCGTCAGCGCGCTGTTTGTGGCATAGATGTAATAGTTCAGCGAGGAACGGTCGCCGATGGCGACGTCTGCCTTACCGTCCTTCACCGCCTGCACGCATTCCATCGCCGTGTCGTAAAAATCGACGGTCTTAAATCCGGTCAGATCGAGCTGTTCCTCCACGTCGCGCACTGTCGCCACGGTATCCCGCTTTTCTTCCATCGGATTTTGGGCATAGGCCAGCGCGGAATCCAGAATCGTCTCACTGCGCACAATGCCCAGCTTCGCGCACAGTGCCGCCGTAAACGGCAGTCCCGCCACAATATCGTATTTTTTCCTCGCGACGAGCAGTTCTTCCTCGTCGTTTCGCTCACAGAAAGCGTATTCGGTTCTGATGCCCATCTGCTCGGCAAAGTCGTCGAGAATGGAAACCAGCATGCCTTTCGCTTCGCCGTTTTCCTCGTAGACATACGGCGCGTCGTCCTTCACGCAGAGCACTTTGAGCGTCTTCATCGCGGCGACGTTCTTTTTCTGCTCCTCCGTGATCGGATAGGCGTCTTTCGTCCGCTTGAAATACTTGTTGTAGAGCTTTTCCTGAAGTTGGGGCTGCACCAGATCAATGCGCGCGATCGTCTCGTCCAGCTCCTTGATCAATTCCGTATCGCCCTTTGTCGCGGCGAAATAATATGGCCGCGCGGCAAACTGCTCCACGATGCGCGTGTTGGCAATCGGCGAAAGCGACAGGCCGGAAATCACATCCACCTCGCCGTTCATCAGCGCCTGCTCCTGTTCCGCCGCGCTGCTGTAAAACACAAGCTCATACTCGATGCTTTCCGCTTCCAGATAACGGACGACCTCGTTGTTTCGGGTCGTCGCCTGCTGCCACAGGCCGACGCGCAGCGGCTTCACGCTCTGGATGTTCGTCTCGCGCAGGCGGCTCGTCGCCGGCGCGCACAGCGTGGTATACACCGTGCCGTAGCTGTTTTCCGGAAATTCAAACGCATCCTGCGACTGCGAAGTCTTGAGCATCGGGCCGAGCAGATCCACCCTGCCCGCCCGCAAATCCTCGATTGCCTGCCCGACGACCTCGTTGTAATCCGCCGTGGGATATGTCACATACTCAATCTGCCAGCCCGTATATTCCGAAATCTTTTCGAGATAATCAAAATTATACCCCGTGATTTTGCCCGTATGGCCGATGAAGCTCATGCCCTCCTGTTCCAGAAAAGCCATGCGCACCACGCGTCCTTCCGCCGCCGCACAGGCGCATAGTATCATGAACAGGACAAACAAAATGATTGCATGTAACCTTTGCTTCCGCATATTCGCCATCCTTTGTTTTGTTTCCATCTTTCTGCCTGTATTGCCTAACGATTCCATTTCATTATATGCCCGATTATCCTACATTTCAACCTTTTTCGCGTTTTACCCCCTCCCTAAATTTTGAAGGCGTTCGGTTTTTCGACATTTTTCGCGCTTTCGTAACGTACATATGATATGTATGTAACTTTTTAATGTGACTCAAATGTAATTCTCTTTGAATCCTCCGTCCTTCTGCGGTTAGATAAAAAAATGTAAAAAAAAAGCGCCGACTTTCGTCGGCGCTGTCCATGCGCAATCGTAGAATGCTCGGGGCAGAAAATTCCCACGGCACACACGATACAATGCTTATTGCTGCTGCCTTCCGGCCCTGACAAGGTTCACACCCTCGCATTGCATGAGTTCCATCCGTCATCACATTCTACCCGCTTATTGTACCCGATTTAGGCGCAAATTGCAAGCCTATTTTGAAAATTTGGGTCATCGACGCATCATACTCATTCAGCGCCTGATTATCTGTCGCGCAGTCCGGCCTCATAAAGCGAACGCCATTCTCCCTCGCCATCTCCTCGGCCTGCGGCAAACAGCTCGTGCCGGTTTCCTCAAGGAGGGAGCCGTTGAATACAAGTTGAGATCTTGTGAGAACCGAACCTCTCTCTCAGGGAGGTGTCAGCGAAGCTGACGGAAAGCGTTACGCCGCCTCCAGATCCATTCGAGCCAGCAGGCGCTCCATCACCTTCACGCAGAGCATCAGCAGATCTTCGCGGTTGAGCGTCGTGTCTTTCAGCGTCAGCGTCACCGGCGGCGCGGCGTTAAGCGTCAGCCGCTTGTCAAACCCGGTCAGCGCCTTGAAGAGCTTCTGCCCGTCCACCTGGGCGTTGGCAGCGAAACGCATATCGATCCGCCCGTCCGCCTGATTCACCCGGTCGATGCCCAGCTTGGCGCACATCGCCTTGAGGTAAGCCACCGCCACGAGGTTCGCCACGCAGAGCGGCTCGTCGCCGAAGCGATCCACCAGCTCTTCCTCCACGTCGTCGCGCTGCGCGGCAGTCGTGATGGAAGCAATGCGCTTGTAGACTTCAAGCCGCTGCTTGTCGCCCGTGACATATTCCGCCGGCAGATACGCGTTGACATGCACATCCATCCGCGTTTCCACGTCGCGGTTCGGCTTGGGCGCTTCGCCCTGCGCCTCCAAAACCGCCTCTTCCAGCAGCTTGCAGTAGAGGTCGTAGCCGATGTTTGCGAGGTGTCCGCTCTGCTGCGGGCCGAGCAGGTTGCCCGCGCCGCGCAGCTCCAAATCGCGCATCGCAATGCGGAAGCCCGAACCGAACTCCGTAAATTCGCGGATCGCGTCGAGCCGCTTCTGCGCCGTTTCGGAAAGCACCTTGCCCGGCCGTACCGTGAAGTAGGCGTAAGCCAGTCGGTTCGAGCGGCCGACGCGCCCGCGCATCTGATAGAGCTGACCCAGACCGAAATGATCCGCGTCGTAGATGATCAGCGTGTTCGCCATCGGGATATCCAATCCGGATTCAATGATCGTCGTACACAGCAGCACGTCGAATTTCTGCTGGCTGAAATCCAGCATCACGTCCTCCAGCGCGTGCTCCCGCATCTGGCCGTGCGCAATCGCAATGCGCGCTTCCGGCACGAGCTTGGAGAGCTGTTTGTAGCACTGGTCGATCGATCCGACGCGGTTGTAGAGAAAGAATACCTGTCCGCCGCGGCCGATTTCGCGCAGAATCGCGTCGCGGATCACGCTGTCCTGATATTCCATCACGTAGGTCTGCACGGGATAGCGCGCCTGCGGCGGCGTTTCCAGCAGGCTCATGTCGCGAATGCCGACCATGGACATGTGGAGCGTGCGCGGAATCGGCGTGGCCGACATCGTGAGCACATCCACCGTCTTTTTCATGTTCTTGATGCTTTCCTTGTGGCCCACGCCGAAGCGCTGCTCCTCATCGACGATGAGCAGGCCCAGGTTTTTGAACTGCACATCTTTGGCCAGCAGCCTGTGCGTGCCGACGATGATGTCGATTTCGCCGTCCTTGAGCCGGCGCAGCGTCTCCTTCTGTTCCTTGGCCGAGCGGAAGCGGCTGAGCACGTCCGCGTGGACGGGGAAGCCTTCCATGCGGCGCATCAGCGTGTTGTAGTGCTGCTGAGCGAGGATCGTCGTCGGCGCGAGGATGGCGACCTGCTTGCCGTCCATCACCGCTTTAAACGCCGCGCGCAGCGCGACTTCCGTCTTGCCGTAGCCCACGTCGCCGCAGAGCAGTCTGTCCATCGGGCGGTCAAGCTCCATGTCGCGCTTGATCTCCTCGGTGGCTTGCAGCTGGTCGGGCGTTTCGTCGTAGGGGAAATTCTCCTCAAATTCCTGCTGCCACGGCGTGTCCGGCCCAAAGGCGTAGCCCTTGTTCTTCTGCCGCTCGGCGTAGAGCTTCACCAGGTCGAAAGCCAGTTCTTTCAGGCTCTCGCGCACCTTCGCCTTCTGCTTATCCCAATCCTTGCCGCCCAGCCGCGAGAGCTTGGGCGCGGCGCTCTCGCCGCCGCCGATGTATTTCTGAATGCGGTCGAGATGATCCACCGGGATATACAGCTTGTCGCTGCCCAGATACTGCACCAGCAGATAGTCGCGGCTCGCGCCTTCGCTGGTCAGCCGCTTTGTGCCCTGATAGATGCCGATGCCGTGCGTCTCGTGCACCACATAGTCGCCGACATTGAGGTCGGTGAAGGAGGCAATCTTGCTCCCCTGCTGCTTCTTTGGCCTGCCTTTGGCGCTCTTCGCGCCGTATACGTCGCCGCTTGCGATGACGGCGACTTTGATTTCCGGATACTGGAAGCCGCCGGAAAGCGTCAGCGGATAAATGCGGCATTCGCCGTTTTGCGGCGCAGCCGAGCCCAGCTCGTCAAACGCCGCCTTCACGCCCTCGTCCTCAAACGACTGGCGCATGCGTTCGCCGCGCGCCGTGCCGCCGGAAAGCACCAGAATGCGCCATCCGTCCTGCTGCCAGCGAATGAAGTCGGCGCACATGTCGTGCGTCCGCCCGCCGTAATTGCCCGCGCCCATGCCGCCCATCTGGGCGAGCAGCGTCGGCTTCAGCTTTTCCACCGGGCGCAGAATCGTCGTCAGCGCGAGCACAGTCGTCTGCCGCATCGCTGCAAGCGCCTCGTCCTGTGTCAGCATCAGGTTCTGCTGTTCGGGCAGGGCCTCGCCGCGTTCCAGCGCCGCCGTAATCGCCTGGTCAAATTCGCCCGTCCGGCTGTCCATGCGGGCAAAGAGCGCTTCCGGCTCGTCGAGCACGACAATCGGGCGATTCATGTAATCCAGAATCGTCTCCGTCTGTCCGTAGAGCAGGTTGATGAATTTTTCAAGCACGCGGTTGCTCACACCGTTTTGCATCTGGCCGACCGCCGCGCGCAGTTTTTCGCCGAAGCGTTCCATCGTGCGGTTTTCTCGCGTAAAAACTTCCGGCGCGGCGATTTCGCCGTCCTCCAGCGGCAGATCCGCCAAAGACGCTTCGTCGTCTTTTTGGACTCCGCCTTTCTGGGCGGCGGCTTCCTGCCGCGCCAGCGCTTCCAGCAGCAGGCGGGCAAGCTCTTCCGTTCCCTCCTGCGGCACGGGCGCTTCGCTGGCGGGCGGGATGACAACCTCCTGCATGTTGCCCTGGCTGCGCTGGCTCATCACGTCAACCGCACGGATGGAATCCAGCTCGTCGTCAAAAAACTCGATGCGCACCGCGCTCAGCGCGTCGGCGGGGTATACGTCGATGATCCCGCCGCGCACGGAGAACTGCCCCTTGCCCTCGACCATGTATTCGCGCGTGTAACCCGCCGTGAGCAGCCGCTCGATGAGCTGGTCAATCGGCGTCACGTCGCCCACGCGCAGCGAAATGGTGTTTCGGTTAAACGCCTCGCGCGGCATCATGCGATGGAGCAGCGCGTCCGACGGGGCGACGATCGCGCGCGCATCGCCGCTCAAAACCTTGCGCATTGCCTCAATACGGCGGTAGGCCACCTCGCGGCTGGCCGCCACATCCTGATAGAAGGTGATTTCCCGTGCGGGGAGCAGGCTCACGCCGCCGCCCAGCAGCGCGGAAAGATCCTCCATCGTCTGCGTCGCGCTGCGTTCGCTGTCGCACAGAAAAAGCAGCGGTCTGCCCGTCCTCGCGGCCAGCGCGCAGGCCGCGTGCGCCTTCTGCGCGCCCGCCATGCCGCTGGCCGCGATCACCGCGCCGCTCTTCTGGCTTTCCTGCACCATCTGCTCAAACGGCTTGTAGCCTTCAAGCACATCAAAGAGAAAATGCGTCTGCATGATAACTCCTTTACGATGGGGCTTTGCCCCAGTCCGGGAAACTCGCATAGTTGCGCAAACGCTCCTTGCGATTTCCGATTTCCGCCATGCTTTTTCCCGCACAGCGGGCGCATGGCTTCAATCCCCCAGCAGGAACCTGAGGTTCCTGCACCTCCCGCATCGCTTCGCGAAGATTAAAATCGGACGATTACTCCCGCCTCCCTCTCCGAGGGAGGTGTCGCCGCAGCGACGGAAGGAGTTACACCGGCGCGTTCGCCATGCGCATGGCGCTTTCCAGTCCGTTCTTCACCCAATCTTCGACCACATCCGCCGCGCGCAGAAACGCGTTGAACTGCGTTTTGCGGTCTTCCTCGGTCTGATAATGGCTGAGCACCCAGTCGGCCAGTTCCCAGCCTTCCGGTTTTTTGCCCACGCCGACGCGCAGACGCGGAAAATCCTGTCTGCCCAAAAGGCCAATAACCGAGCGCATGCCGTTATGCGTGCCCGCGCTGCCCTTTTCGCGCATGCGCAGTTTGCCCAGCGGCAGGTCGATATCGTCATAGACGACCATCAGGTGATCCATCTCCGGCTTATACCACGAAACCAGTTCCGTCACGCACTGGCCGGAGAGGTTCATAAACGTCTGCGGCTTGACGAGCACGAGCTTTTCCCCGCCGGCAAAGCCCTCGCCGATCAGGCCGTGCATGGCGTTTTTGGTAAGCCGGATATTCTGCTTTTCGCCGATCACATCGATCACGTCAAAGCCGACATTATGTCTCGTTCTCGCGTATTCATTGCCCGGATTGCCCAGGCCGACCACAATATACATGGTTCCTCCGTTTCCCAAAACAGCCTTATGCGGGAGCGCCACGCAAGGGCGCTCCCGCTCAAAAAAGCCGATTGTTCGTTTTTATGGGGATACGTTGAGGGCGCCGCCCTCAAACTCCCGGCAGGAACCTGAGGTTCCTGCACCTCCCGCTGCATTCGCTTCGCGAATGGGGAGCATGACCTCTATTCTCTACATTTCTCCTCATTTTATCGCTTTGCGATAAATGAAGTGGGAAATCCAAGAACCTCAGGTTCTTGGCAGGGTTCGGGGCAGCGCCCCGATTGTCTCCCTGCCCTTACGCCTTGTTCTTCTCCACAGCCTGAGAGAGCCAGTTCGCCGGGCGGATGTTCGCGCTGCCCGTGCTCTCGTCCGCCTCTTCGATGACCAGCAGGCTCTTCACGCCGTCCAGCCGCTTCTTCGCGGGCTCCTGTGTGGAAATCAGCACGCATACGCCGACGACCGTCACTGAAAACTCGCGCATCATGTCCACCATGCCGCGCGCCGTGCCGCCCGCGCGCATGAAGTCGTCCACAATCAGCGCCCGCTGGCCTTCCTTCACCGCGCGGCGGGAAAGGCTCATCGTCTCCACCCGGCTGCCCGAACCCGACAGATAATTGATATTCACCGCCGGGCCTTCGTAAACCTTGCTGTCTCTGCGCACAATGACCGTCGGCACGCCCAGTGCCCGCGCCGTCATCATCGCAATCGGAATGCCCTTCGTCTCCATCGTCAAGACGAAATCCGGTTCCGCGCGGTAAAACTGAGAGGCGATGATCGTGCCCATCCGCTCCACCACGTCCGGCATCGCCAGAATATCGGCCATATAGATGAAACCGCCCGGCAGAACGCGCCCCGGCGCGGCCAGCATCTGCGCCAAATCCTTCACCGTGCGGTAAGCGTCTTCCGGCGCGAGCGCCGGACGATAACGGACGCCGCCCGCCGCGCCGGTCACCGTGTCCAGCTGGCCCAAATGGAACTGCGCGAAAACTCCGCGCAGAATGTCGATATCCTCGCTGAGCGTGGACTTCGCCGCGCCAAACATCTCGCAGAATGTGCCGAGCGTGAAAATTTTATTCGGGGATTCCACCAGAATCCGTGTCATGGCGGCAAGTCGCTCGTTACGGCGGATGCGGTCCATGTCCATCCCTCCCAAATACGAATGTTAAAGTGATTTTGCTCTATTATAATTCAGCTTTTCAAATAAATAAAGCCCTGAATTTCACTTTTTTTCGAATTTTATCACAGTTTATCAAAACGTTCAGCTTTTTTTCGCATTTTGGTTGCTTGCGGGGCTTTTTCGGGCGTATAATATCCGTGTAACAATCTGCTAAGGAGGCGCTTTATGCCGCATATCAAAGATTATACGGGCAAACGCGCGCACATGATCGGCATCGGCGGCAGCTCGATGAGCGGTCTGGCCGGCATGCTGGTCAAGCTCGGCGTGCGCGTCACGGGTTCGGACTCCGCCCGCTCCTATACGACCGACGCGCTGGAGCAGTCGGGCATTCACGTGTTCATTGGCCAGCGCGCGGAAAATGTGGATGGCGCGGATCTCGTCATCTATTCCGCCGCCATCGCGAAGGATAACCCCGAACGCATGCGCGCCGAGGAGCTGGGCATCCCCCAGATGGAGCGCGCAACGCTGCTGGGGCAGCTCATGGAGGGCTATCGCCACGCCATCAACGTCTGCGGCACGCACGGCAAAACCACCACCACTTCCATGATCGCCGAAGTCATGGTCGATACCGGGTTTGATCCCACCGTGCATATCGGCGGCCAGCTGGATTATATCGGCGGCAGCACGCGCGTGGGCGGGCATGACACCTTCGTCGTGGAAGCCTGTGAGTTTAACGCCAGCTTCCTGCACTTCCATCCGACCATCGCCGTCGTCACCAACATCGAGGAAGATCATCTCGATTTCTATAAGGATCTCGACGATATCGCCCACGCCTTCGCCAAATTCTGCGACCTTCTGCCGGAAAGCGGCACGTGCATCGGCAATGGCGACGATCCGCGCGTCGCGGCGCTGCTGAAAAAGCAGACCTGCCGCACGGTCAGCTATGGTTTCGGCGAGAGCAATCAGTGGCGGCCGCTGAACCTCGCCTATGACGACACCGGCTGCGCGGAATTTGATTTCGGCTTCGAGGGTAAACCCCTTGCCCATGTCCATCTGCTCGTGCCGGGCGAATTCAACGTCATGCACGCGCTGGCGACGATGGCCGCGTGCGTCGAGGCAGGCGCACAGCCGGAGGCCGTCGCCGCGTCGCTTTCGCGCTTTGCCGCGCCGCACCGCCGCTTTGAGTACACCGGCACGGTCTGCGGCGTGAAGCTCTATACCGACTACGGCCATAACCCCGCCGAGATGCACAGCGCGCTGGAAAACGCCGCGAAGCAGCCGCACAAGCGCCTGTTCGCCGTCATGCAGCCGCACACCTATTCCCGCGTCAAAACGCTGTTCAGGGATTATATCCACTGCTGCGACCTCGCCGACGAGGTGCTGGTGACGGATATCTTCGCCGCACGCGAAAAAGACCCCGGCGATATCCACGCAACCATGCTCGTCAAGGCCATGCAGGCGGAGGGCGTGCCCGCGCATTATACCCCGACGTTTGACGATGCGGAAGCCTATCTGCGCGCGCATTGGCAGCCCGGCGATCTGGTCATCACCATGAGCTGCGGCAATATCAACCTGCTCAACGCGCAGATTCAGAAGCACGGGGATTAACTCCTTCCGGCTGCCTTCGGCATCCCACCTCCCTCAAAGAGGGAGGCTTTCTTCTCTCCACTCATTTTTTCATTCGGAGGTTCCCATGTCATCTCTTTCCGCCGTTCTCAGCGCCCGCGCCGCCCTTTCCGATCTCACACCCCTTTTGACCGACTGCGGCCGGCTCTGCGGCTTCGCATGCTGCAAGGGCGACGAACAGACAGGCATGCTGCTTTTTCCCGGCGAAGAAGCGCTCTTTGCGCCTTGCGCATTCGGCCGGGTCATCCCCGCGCATTTCGAGCTGGCGGGCCGCCCGGCGCATCTCTTTGTCTGCAACGGCACGTGCAGCCGCGAAAACCGCCCGCTGGCCTGCCGCCTGTTTCCGCTTTTCCTGCATTTCAAAAAAGACGGCTCGTCGCGCGTCAAACTCGACGTCCGCGCAAAAGCCGTCTGTCCGTTATGCGATTATGGCGTAATCGGTCTGCGGACGGAATTTGTTGCCGCCGCAAAAAACGCCTATGCCGCTCTGATGGAAGACGACGAGTGCGCCGCGTTCCTCCGCGCGCTGGACGAAGCACTCAGCTTGTAATAGGAAACGCCGGGACGCTGTCCCGAACCCTGCAAGGGAACTGAGTTCCCTTGGCCTTCCTCCTTATGCGCCGCACATGTGCGGCGCATAGAGGGGAGTCTGAGGGATTTTATCCCTCAGGCGGGTTTGGGCGGCAGCCCAACGTCGTTCCTTACAGGCTCACGCTCTTCGTGTACCCGCTCGCGCTCCCCAGGTACAGCACCCCGTTTGCAATCGACGCAGCCTCAAACGAACCGTCTGCGATCATCGTCGCGTTTTCGCCGTTCACATCGCAGGTCATCACGCCCCTGCTCGTCAGCTCGATCACCTTCTGCCCGTAGACGAGCAGGCATGACGCGCCGTCCCGGCGAATCGTGGCCATCTGCCCGTTCATCACGCGGATGACACTCCCGCCGGAACGCACGAGCAGCGCCTGCCCGCACATCATCGCCTGATCCGCCGCGCCGGTGTAGACGCTCTCGCTCTGCCCCGTCTGAATGCCGAAGGCGGTCACGCCATCCTGTGTCACGCACAAAAGCGTCTTGTTCACCGCGTCCAGCGTAAAATCGCTGACCCCCGTCATCAGTTCGCTCTCCTCGCCGGAGAGCGTTTTTTCTTTCAGCGCCGCATTCGCGTCCAGCATGTACATCACGCCGTCGCACAGCGCAAATTTCAGCACCACGCCCGCGCGCGCCAAAACCTCGCGGCTTCCGCTCTGCGTGTTCAGGCGGATCACGCAGTCCTCGCCGCCTTCGCTGGCGACGTAATACAGCTTGCCGTTGGTCAGATGCAGAAAGCGCGGCACGTCGTAGGCCATCACGCTGGCCGCCGCGCCGTTGTAGGGCTTTTTGACCAGAATGCCGCCCTGTGACGCGTCCGCACAGTAGAGCGCTTCCCTGTCCCCCACCGCAATGCCGCCGCCTGCCAAACTCGCCTGATACGCGCCGTTCACGCGGTATTCAGCGCTCTGCCGCTCGCCATTGTCTGCGGAAGCCTTCGCCACCTGTGCCGTCACGGCATTGTTGGCGTAAAGCCGCGACTGTGTGGCGCTTCCCGCCGTGCCGTCCGCCGTCAGCCCGTTGGCCTGCTGAAACTGCCGAACGCCCTGCGCCGTCGCGTCGTCATATGTGCCGCTTATAAAAGAGGCGGACAGGTAGCCCAGTGCCGCCAATCGGCTTTGCACCTGTCGCACCTGTTCGCCGCTCATACCCGCCGTCAGCACGTCGGATACCGTCACGGTATCCGATGCGCTGCCCAGCTTGTCGCCGACGCGCACGCCGTTTGCGTCCAGCGCGTCGCCCGAATAAATCAGTTTGAGGGACTGCGGCCCCGCCGCGCCGTCCACCTTGAGGTCGTTCATCGTCTGGAAAGCCTTTGTCGCCTCCACGGTCTTCTGGTTGAATTTGCCCGTGACGGATTTGCTGTCCAGATAGCCCAGCTCCACCAGCCGCTGCTGGTATTGGCGCACGTTGTCGCCCTCGCTCTCCCACTGGATGACCGTCGTCATATCTGGCACAGGCGTCGGCGCGACGGTCGTCGTGCCGCCGCTCGCACCGTTTCCGGATAAGCCGAAGTATGCGTTGTAGCTCACCGGAGCATCGCCGTACAGGATGGAGAGCGTGCCGCTTCCCGCAATGCCGTCCGCGCTCAGGCCGTTCGCCTCCTGAAAAAGCTTCACCGCGCGTTCCGTGGCCGAGCCAAACTGCCCGTCCGGCGTGGAATTGAGATAACCCAGCGTCGCCAGATAGCGCTGCATCACCTGCACCTGGTCGCTCTTGTCGCCGCGCCGCAGCACGGTGTAGGCCGTCGTCGGCTGATAGGTCGCCGTCGGTTCGTCGCCCGTCTCGTCGCCGGTCACGTCGTCTGTCGTGCCATCCGACACGACCGCGTTGCCGCTGTTCAATTTGTTCAGCGTGCCCTGGCCCGCAATGCCGTCCGCGCTCAGGCCGTTCGCCTTCTGGAAGGCCTTGACCGCCGCCGTCGTCTCGCTGGAATAGCGTCCGTCGATGCGCCCGTTATAATAGCCCAGCTCAAACAGCCGCGCCTGCAAATTGTAAACGTCCTCGCCGCTGTCGCCCTCGTGCAGCGTGCCGTTGCTGCTGGGCGCAGCCGTCGCGGTCGCCGCCTTGCAGCTTCCGCTCAGTTTTTTGAGTGTGCTTGCGCCCGCCGTGCCGTCCGCCGTCAGCCCGTTCCGGTTCTGGAATGCAATCAGCGCGTTCTGCGTCTCCGTGCCGAATACGCCGTCCGCCACGCCGCTGAGGTAGTTCAGCTCAATCAACCGCTCCTGCAAAGCGTAAACGTCGTTGCCCGTCATGCCGACGCTCAACGTGCGCGTCTGATCCGGGTTCGCCGTCGTCACCGGACTGGTTGCGTATTTCGCATTCGCGGAATATAGCTTCGTCTGCGTCTGCGTGCCCGCCTGTCCGTCGCCGCTCAGTCCGTTCGCCCGCTGGAAGGCCTTCACAGCGCTGGTCGTCGTCGAGCCGTAAATGCCGTCCACGCCGCCCGCGTAATACCCCAGCTCCGCCAGACGGCCCTGCAATTTGCGCACCTCCAAACCGGATGCGCCCTCCTTGAGCAGCGTATAGCCGCTTTCCGTCGTGCTGGCGCTGACTGTCTTGGGCTGCGCCGACGCGGAATAGAGCTTGTCCTGCGTCGCGCGGCCCGCAATGCCGTCCGCCGTGAGACCGTTTCGGCTTTGGAACTCCGTAACGGCGCTCTGCGTGCCGGTGGAGTATTTGCCGTCGATCGTTCCGGTGTAATAGCCCAGCTCGGTCAGCCGCGCCTGCAAATCGCTGACGTCGCTGCCCGTCGAGCCGACGCGCAGCACGGGATAGCCCGCGTTGTAATCCTGTGTGGAGGTCTGCCAGCTTTGCGCGCCCGGCGCGGCAGTCGCCGCCGTTTTGGGCGTGGTTGTCGGCAGACTGCCGCTCGACCAATCCTCCCACGTGCTCTGGTCGCTGGATTGCCACGTGTCCGGCGTGGGGCTTGGCGTGCTCTGCGGCACGGGGGTCGGCGTGTTCGTCGGAAGCGCCTGCACCGTGCCGAACGGCACCGTCCCGTCGCTGATTTGCAGCGGATCGAGCGTCGGGTCGGGCTGAATGAAGCAGCCCGTCAGACTGCCCAGCATGCCCGCCAGCATCGCCGCCAGCGCCATTTTTTTGATGTTCCGCTTCACGCTCATTCCTCCGTTCCGTCAAGGATCGCGTCCACTTCATCCAGCGACGCGATTTCGTAGGCAATCGGCACGCCCCTGTCGTTGGCCGCCCCCTTCGGGTTGAACCAGCAGGCGTCAACCCCCGCGTTCCCGGCCGCCGCCATGTCGCTGGTCAGCGAATCGCCGAGCATCAGCGCGCGCCGCCTGTCCGTCACCCGTGCCAGCTCCATCCCTTTTTCCAGCATCAGCGGGTTCGGCTTCGCCGCGCCGACCTCTTCGCTGATGACCAGTCCGCTGATATACGGGCGAATCTCGCTTCCGGCCATGCGCCCGCGCTGCACCTGCCCAATGCCGTTGGTCACGATGACGACGGGCACTTTGGCGCTCCAGCGCTTCACCGCCTCTACCGCGCCGTCAAGCGGCACGCTCTGCCTCCCCAGCGCGTCAACGAACGCGTCGCACATCTTCTGCGCGTCGTCCTCCCGATGAATCGCTTCCAGAAACTGTTCAAACCGCCGCACGCGCAGCACGTCCTGCGTGATGCCGCCCTGTTCGAGCAGTTTCCAAAGCGCCTCATTGATTTTGGAATAGGTCGCCAGCAATTCCGGCGTAGACGAAAAGCCCATTGTTTCGCAGGCCATGGCAAAGGCGTTTTCCTCCGCCTTGTTAAAATCGAAAAGCGTATTATCCGCGTCGCACAGCAGCACGTCGTAGCGCATATCGTTACCTCTCTTAAATCCGTTTTGGGGGCTTTGTTTTTTTGGGGCTTTGCCCCAAACCCCACCAAGAACCTGAGGTTCTTGGATTTCCCACTATGTTTATCGCTTCGCGATAAACAGGAAAAAGCCATTTTACTTGAAAGAATCCAGTTATGATTTTATTGTATCACATTTATGGCATAAAGAAAAGCGGCGCGGGGGTCTTTCCTCCCCCGCGCCGCTGGAAATGATTTCAAATCTTCTTTTTCAAATTCACCGCGCCGTGTCGTTCAGTCTTTTTATATCCACCACTCCGGCGTCAAATCGCCCGGCGTGACGACCCGCCTCGATGATGCTCGAAACGCCGCGCGGCTTCAAAACGGCTTTCGCCGCGTTGTAAAGTTCCGTCCAAATCGCGTCTGTCTTATTCATCCTCCAGCAGATCGCTTCGGCTGCCGGAAACCAGGTCGATGTTTTCGTATTTATCCTCGTCGTCGATGAGTTCGCTCAGCCCGTGCGCCACGCAGAGATCCGGCTCGTCGGCCAGCGTCGTGCGAATCTTGAGTTGATCGCTGATCACCCCGTCCAGCCCGAAGAGCTGCGCGCCGCCGCCGCTCAGGGTGATGCCCTCGTCGAAAATGTCGCTCGCCAGTTCCGGCGGCGTGCGCTCGATCATCCTGTGCAGCGCGCTCATCAGGTCGCGCAGCGGCTCATCCAGCGCCTCGATCATCTCTTCGGAGGACACCGTCACCGCGCGCGGCAGACCGGAAACCAGACTGCGCCCGCAGGCGTCCATTTCCAATTTCACGCCGCGCATCCGCGCCGATCCGATGTCGATTTTCAGCTCTTCCGCTGTCCGCGCGCCAATGAGCAGGTTGTGCTTCTTGCGCAGATAGTCGATGATCGCGTCGTCAAACCGATCTCCGCCGACGTTCAGAATATCCCAGACAATCTGATGGCCGAAGGAAAATACGGATACGTTCGTCCGCCCGCCGCCGATGTCGATGTTCATGCGTCCATACGGCTGGTCAATGCGCATGCCTGCGCCGATCGCGCTGGCCACCCCTTCATCCACCGGCACAACGCTCCGCACGCCCGCATCGACGATCACGTCCACCAACGTCTGACGCTCGCTGGGCGCCATGCCGCCGGGCAGAGCCAGCAGCAGTTTCGGGCGGAACGTTGCGCGCTTGCCGACGACCTTGCGCAGAAAATAGCGCAGCATCTTGCTCACCAGGTCAAAACTGCGAATGCGTCCGTCCCTCAGCGGCCTTTCCACAATCAGCCCCGCCGGGGTGCGGCCATACATGCGGCGCGCCTCTTCGCCGACGGCGACCACATTGCGGGTCTGCCGGTCGTAAGCCACATATGCCGGTTCGCTGAGCACAATGCCCTTTCCCCGCACCACCATATGCAGGGTCGATGTGCCCAAATCCAGCCCCAGTTCATCCACGCCAAACATTCGTTGTTCTCCTTTTCCTTCTCTTATATCACGCTTAATCTACGAACTATAAGCGCGAAGCGAAGCAGAAGGTGCAGGGAACTCAGTTCCCTGCTGGGGGATTGAAGCCATGCGCCCGCTGTGCGGGAAAAAGCATGGCGGAAATCGGAAATCGCAAGGAGCGCTTGCGCAACTATGCGAGTTTCCCGGACTGGGGCGAAGCCCCATCGTTCCCCTTCGCGTATCGTCTTCTCGTCGCTTCGCCGCCGCGCAGATGGCGCTCGGCTTTGTTCTTGGCCATCACGGCCGCCACCTCTTTGTGCAGCGGCGCAGACAACGCGGCCAATCGCGATTCCATGTCCTTATGTACGGTCGATTTGGATACGCCCAGCACGCTGGCCGTCTTTCTCACCGTAGCGCCCGTCGCGGCGATATATTCCGCCTCGCGCAGCACCCTGCGCTCCATCGCCTGATTCACGCGCATCCCCCCAGACAGTCTCGCTATTCCGGGCTATCCTATGCGGGGATGCTGTTTTTTTCCCTTGCAACCGTTCGCGTATCTTCGCGGCAGCAGAGTTCATAACTTTATTATAATAACGCAGCCCACGGCAATCGTCAAGTTTTTAGGCGAGAACGGCTTGAGACTCTTCCCCAAACCCCGGCAGAAACCTGAGGTTTCTGCACCTCCCGCTTTGAAATTCATATGAACGCCAACAAAATCCATGCAGAGGCGCGCATCGTGCGTCCGTCATCCGGGTTCTTGGATTTCAAAAAACCTCCCCGCAATCGGGGAGGTCAGCTTGTCTCTCATTCAAAATATCCCAGCGCTTTTTGCTCGTCGCCGTCATAAAGCACGCGCATCAGCGCCAGTCCGCAGGCAGGCGCGGTCTGTCCCAGCTGCAAGCGGTCTCCGGTTGAAATCGCGCGCGCGATGCAGCCCGGCGCGCGTTTGCCCGTGCCGACCTCCATCAACGTGCCCGCGATAATGCGCACCATGTTATAGAGAAATCCGTCGCCCAGCACGGTAAAAACCACGTCTTCACCCTGCCGCCTCACCTCCGCGCGGTAAATCGTGCGCACTGTGCTTTTGGCAACGCTTCCGCTTGCCGCGAACGCCGCGAAATCATGCTTCCCGCAGAGGCTCTGCGCCTCTTTGCACATCAATTCCTCGTCCATCGGCATGGGCGCATGCGCCTTATATTGCCTGCCGATGGCGCAGGCATGCCGCGCATTGCAGAATGTATATTGATAGACCTTGCCGCACGTGGAAAACCGCGCGTGAAATCCTTCCGGCGCAAGCATGCTATCTCGAATGCGGATATCCGGCGGCAGCATCGTGTTGAGCGCAAAGCAGATTTTTTCGGGCGGCACGCGTGTTGCGCTGTCAAAGTGCGCGCACAGGCCGTAGGCGTGAACGCCCGCGTCCGTCCGGCTTGAGCCGACCACGCCGATCTTCTCGCCCGTCAGCCGGGCCAGCGCTTCTTCCAGCGTCTGCTGCACGCTGGGACCGTTGATCTGCCTCTGCCAGCCGCTGTATGCCGTGCCGTCGTACTCGATGACCAGTTTAAAGCGCTTCTGCCCTTCCGGCGGGTGATCCGCCGAACTGGGGATGTGATGGCTCGTCAGCTTCAGCTCATCCAAGCAGCCTGCCCTCCGCCACGATGATAACGAGGAACGCCGCCACGGCGAGCGCGCCGTAGAGGTCGAGCTTTGTGTATTTCAGCTCGCGCAGGCGGGTGCGTTTGTCGCCGCCTCGGTAGCAGCGCGCCTCCATCGCCATGGCCAATTCGTTGGCGCGGCGGAAGGAACTGACGAACAGCGGCACCAGCAGCGGAATCATCGCCTTGGCGCGGGCAATCAGGTTGCCGCTTTCAAAGTCCGCGCCGCGCGCCATCTGCGCTTTCTGGATCTTGTCCGTCTCTTCCAGCAGCGTCGGAATAAAACGCAGCGCGATGGTCATCATCATCGCCAGCTCGTGCGCCGGGAAGTGAATCTTCTCCAACGGGTGCATGATGCGTTCAAGGCCGTCCGTCAGCTGCACCGGGCTGGTCGTCAGCGTCAGCACCGACGTGCCCATCACCAGAAAAATCAAGCGCAGCGCGAAATAAATCGCGTTGTTCAGCGCTTCCTTCGTCAGCGTGAAAAAGCCCAGCGTGAAAATCGGCGTTTCGCCCTGCACGAAGAACAGGTTCAGAATGAACGTGAAGATGATGATAAATCGAAGCGGCTTCACGCCCTTCGCCAGATATGAAAACTTGATGCCGGAAACGCGCACCACGATGTAGAGAAACGCCAGCGCAATCGCGTATCCGGGCAGGTTCGCCACGATGAACACGCCCACGATGTAGAGAATCGTCAAAATCAGCTTCATGCGCGGGTCCATTCGGTGAATCGGAGAATTGCCGGGGAAATACTGGCCCAGCGTGATGTCGTTAAGCATGGCGGCCTCCCTTCCCCACGATGGCTTCAACCGCCGCGCGGACTTCTTCGATCTTGTAAATGCCTTCCGGCACATCAAAACCCTTTTCGCGCAGCTTCTGCGCCAGCTCGACGGCCTGCGGCACATCCAGCCCGATGGCGCGCAGCTCTTCGCCCCGTGAAAAAACCTCGCGCGGCGCGCCGTCCATCGCCACCTTGCCGTGATTCATCACGATGACGCGCTCGGCCAGCGCCGCCACGTCGTCCATCGAGTGGCTGACCATCACGATGGTTGCGCCGGATTCCCGGTGCAGGTCGCTGATCAGCCCCAAAATCTCCTCGCGGCCCTTCGGATCGAGGCCCGCGCAAGGCTCGTCCAGCACCAGCGTCTGCGGCTCCATCGCCAAAACGCCCGCGATCGCCACGCGGCGCATCTGGCCGCCGGAAAGCTCAAACACCGAACGCTGAGAAAGCTTGTCGTAATCCAGCGCAACGCGGCGCATCGCCGTGCGCACGCGACGGTCGATTTCCGCCTCGTCCAGTCCGAGGTTCTTCGGGCCGAAGGCGATATCCTTGGCGACCGTCTCTTCAAACAGCTGGTTTTCCGGATACTGGAAGACCAGCCCGACGCGGCGGCGGATGGCGCGCTTGTCAGTGTTCTTGTCCGCCAAATCCATGCCGTCCACGGTGATTTGGCCGCTCGTGGGCAGAATCAGACCGTTGAGGTGCTGCACCAGCGTGGATTTGCCGCTGCCGGTGTGGCCAATGAGGCCGACGAACTCGCCGTCGTGAATCGTCAGGCTCACGTCGTCCAGCGCCTTTGTCTCATACGGTCCGCCCTGCATGTATACGTAATTCAGATGTTCGATGACAATCGACATACTTCCTCCACCATCTCGTCCACGGTCAGCACGTCCGCGCGCACGTCCACGCCGTCCTGTCTCAGGCTGTGCGCCAGATCGGTCATCGGCGGCACGTCAAGCCCCAGCGCGCGCACTTTGTCCACCTTGGTAAAGACCTCGCGCGGCGTACCGCTCAACGCGATCTTGCCGTCGTCCATCACGATCATGTAATCGGCCGTTGCGGCTTCGCTCATGTAGTGCGTGATGATCACGACGCTGATGCCCTCTTCCTCGTTCAGCCGGTGCACGGTGTTCATCACCTCGCGCCGTCCGCTGGGATCGAGCATCGCCGTCGATTCATCGAGGATAATCACGTCCGGCTTCATCGCCAGCACGCCCGCGATGGCGACGCGCTGTTTCTGGCCGCCGGAAAGCATGTGCGGCGCTTTCTTGGCGTATTTCGTCATGCCGACAGCTTCCAGCGCCTCGTCGATACGCACGCGGATTTCCTTGGGCGGCACGCCGTTGTTCTCAAGGCCGAAAGCCACATCCTCTTCCACAACCGTCGCGACAATCTGGTTGTCCGGGTTCTGGAAAACCATGCCCGCGTGCTGACGGATATCGAAAACGAGGTCGTCGTCCTTCGTATCCATGCCACAGACCCAAACCGTGCCGCTCCCCGGCACATACAGCGCGTTAAAGAGCTTGGCCAGCGTCGATTTGCCGCTGCCATTGTGGCCGAGAATCGCCAGAAACTCGCCCTTCTTCACGCGCATGCTCACATCATCCACCGCGTTTTTCTGCGCTTCCGGATAGCAGTAGCACAGATTGCTGGCGATAATGCGGTTTTCCTCAACATTTGTCACCGATTGATTCCTCCAATTAAAAAAACAGCGTCCAAAGAACATGTCCTTGGGCGCTGTGAAAGCATAGCAAAATCCTTGCCGTCTTCTTCCATCCAGACTATACTGTCGGTTTCGGAATTTCGCCGAATCACAAGCCATTTCGGCCCGTCGCGGACTCTACCGCCGGTCGGGAATTTCGCCCCGCCCTGAAGACGAATCGATTATAGCATAAAACCATTCAAAAGGAAAGAGGAAATTGTTATTGGTTAAACGTAACGACTTCTTCCTTCGGCGGCTCGCACGGCTCCAGCTTGGTGACGTAGAGCACCGGGCCGACGCCCTTGTACTGCGTGCGCTCCTCGGCTTTCACCTCAGCGGTGATCATCTGCCAGGTCTTCGGCTGAGGAATCGGCAGTCCGTTCGCCTTGGCAATGAAGCCGACAAACCGCACGTCCTCCGCGCAGCAGACCATGCCCATGCGGCCCGGCACATATTCGTCCTTGCCGATGTTGCGGCCGCGGTAGATGTAACCCTTAAACCGCACGGTCTTGCCGTCGTAGTTCTCCGGGTTTTCGGACGCATCCAGATAGAAGATGCCGAACTGATAATCCTCAATCTCGACGACCGGGGCGTCCATGTCATAGGGCGGCGGCATACCCGCGCCGTAATCCTCGCTCGTTCCGTCGTCGTTCTCGAAGTAGAGCGACGCCTGCGGGTTCATGCTGCGCACATTGCGGTCGCGGATGAGCTGGCGTGTTTCCTCCGTCGCGCGGTTAAACACCACCATGTCCGCATCCGTGATGTGCTGAAGCATCCGCTGACCCATGTTCTTGGCGTACAGGTCAAACGTCTCGGCGTTCACCGTCGTGATGATCTGATAGATTTCCAGCACTTTGGGCGTGCGCTCGATCGCCGCGTCGAGATCCCACATGCCGTTCATCTCGATAATCACGCGGTCGGGATGATGCTTGCGCACAAATGCGCGCAGCGTATCGCCGTTGTATTCGTCCTCGTCCTCGATGCACTCCACGACGCTGTGCGTCTTCTTGAGCATATCGGGTTCGTATTCCGTCTCGCCCTCTTCGCACTGGATGATCAGCGTGTTTTCGTCGCGCGTGAATCCGGGATCTTGAAGCACGCTGGCGATAAAGGAAGTCTTGCCGCTTTCCAGAAAACCGGCAAACATGTAAACCGGAATGGCCATCTCGTTCCTCCGATCAGGCAACGCCGAAGAGCTTCGCCAGCTTCTCGTCCACGAGCTTGCTGCCGATCACACACAGGCGGCCAGTGTAGTCCGCCGGACCCTTGCGGATGTTCTGCTCGCCCGGCGTGTAGTCAAAGTGAATCCAGCCGCCGTCGGTGCAGGGAACGATGCCCTTCGCGCGCAGCACAAGGCCATATTCGCCGCCGTCCAGCTGAGAGAGCATGGCGGAAAGCTCGTCCTCACCGAACTTGCGCACCGTCTCCGTGCCCCAGGAGACGAACACCTCGTCCGCGTCGTGGCCGTGATGGTGGTGATGATGATGGCCGCAGCTGCAGACGCCGTTCTCATCATAATGATGATGGTGCTCGTGCTCCTCATCCTCGTGGTCATGGTGATGATGCTCATGCTCGTCCTCATCATCGTCGTCATGGTCGTGGTGATGATGCTCGTGCTCGTCCTCATCATCGTCGTCGTGGTCATGGTGATGATGGTGGCAGCATTCGTCGTCATCATCGTCGTGGTCATGGTGATGATGGTGGCAGCATTCGTCGTCGTCATCGTCGTCGTGATGCTCGGCCAGCACCGTCGCCAGCATATCTGCCGCAAGGTCGTGATCGTCCTGCATCGCCGCGAGGATGGTTTCGCCGCTGATCTCATCCCACGGGGTGGTGATGATGCGCGCCTTGGCGTTGTGCTCACGCAGCAGCGCGACGACGGCCTCCAGCTTCTCCTGGCTCATGCCCTGCGTGCGGCTGAGCAGGATGGTGCCGGCGTATTCAATCTGGTTGAGGAAGAATTCGCCGAAGTTCTTGACATACATGCGGCACTTGCCCGCATCCGCGACGGTCACAAAGCTGCCCATCTCGGCTTCCGGGATATCCTTCTCCACGCCCTCGACGGCGCGGATGACGTCGGAAAGCTTGCCGACGCCGCTCGGCTCGATGAGGATGCGATCCGGATGATACTGGTCGATAACCTGACGGAGCGCCTTGCCGAAGTCGCCCACCAGCGAGCAGCAGATGCAGCCGGAGTTCATCTCCGTCACCTGAATACCGGCTTCCTTCATGAAGCCGCCGTCGATACCGATTTCGCCGAACTCGTTTTCAATGAGGACGACTTTCTCGCCGGAAAGCGCCTCTTTAAGCAGCTTCTTAATCAGCGTCGTTTTACCCGCGCCGAGGAAGCCGGAAAAAATATCAATTTTCGTCATGGTAAGCATCTCCTTATGGGTTTACGTTTGGGGTTACGAGGGTACGCTTGGGACTCCGTCCCAAACCCTGCCAAGAACCTGAGGTTCTTGGAACTCCCACTTCACGGCTTGCTGCGCAAGCCGTTTACTGGCGGATTGATAAGGTGTGGGACATTTCTCCCTGTTGGCAGATTCGAGCAGCGTTGTAGGGGCGCGCATCGTGCGTCCTCTTATACAGATCACACATCTGTTTACGCGCATCCGTTCACACCGATGCGGCGCATCCGCGCAGTCCGCCCGATTCCAAAGGCATATTGTACACCGTTTTTCGAGAAAAAACAAGGATTTCAGGAGAAAAAACAAAGTAGGTCAAATTCCTTCCGTTTTTCTCCAGCCGCGGCCGCGCGTCAAATCCGCGCCACGCCCGTTTCCCTTGCCGCCTTCGCCACAGCTTCGGCAACAGCCTGGCCGACGCGCTTATCAAACGCCTTGGGGATGATATAATCCGCGCTCAGCTCGTCGTCGGCAACCAGATTCGCAATCGCGTAGCTGGCCGCAACTTTCATCGCCTCGTTGATATCCTTCGCGCGGCAGTCCAGCGCGCCGCGGAAAATACCGGGGAAAGCGAGCACGTTATTGATCTGGTTCTTATAATCGCTTCTTCCGCTTCCGACGACGGCCGCGCCCGCCGCCAGCGCTTCATCCGGATGAATTTCCGGCACGGGGTTCGCCATCGGGAACACGCACGCGCCCTCGTTCATGCTCGCGACCATCTCGCGCGTCACCACGCCCGGTGCGCTCACGCCGATGAACACATCCGCCCCGCGCATCGCGTCGGCCAGCGTGCCGGTGATATGGCGCGGGTTCGTCTTGCGGCTCATCTCTTCGTGCGCGGGGTTCAGCCCCTCCATGCCCTCGCAGATGATGCCGAACCGATCCACCATAATCAGATCTTTTACGCCGAGGTTCATCAAATGCTTGCCGATGGCCACGCCCGCGCTTCCCGCGCCGTTGATGACCACCTTTGCCGTCTCCATCGTCTTGCCGACAACTTTCAGCGCGTTGAGCAGCGCCGCCGCAACGACAACCGCCGTCCCGTGCTGGTCGTCGTGGAAAACGGGAATGTCGCAGATTTCCTTCAGCTTGCGCTCCACCTCAAAGCAGCGCGGCGCGGCGATATCTTCCAGATTGATGCCGCCGAAACTGCCAGAAATCAGGTAGATGGTTCGCACCAGCTCGTCCACGTCCTTCGTGCGCACGCACAGCGGGAACGCGTCCACGCCCGCGAATTCCTTGAACAGCACGCATTTGCCTTCCATCACCGGCATGCCCGCCTCCGGGCCGATGTCGCCCAGGCCGAGGATCGCCGAGCCATCCGTAATCACGGCGACCATGTTCGCCCGCCGCGTGAGCAGATAGCTCTTTTCGTAATCATCGCGAATCGCGAGACACGGCTCGGCCACGCCCGGCGTGTATGCGAGCGAGAGTTCTTCGCTGTTGGTGACATGGGTTCGCGGCGCGATTTCCAGCTTACCCTTCCATTCATAGTGCTTTTTCAGCGCTTCCTGCCTGATATCCATCAAAAGCATCCTTTCTTTCGGGCTGCCGCCCAAACCCGCCTGAGGGACAAGTTCCTCAGACTCCCTTCTTCGCTTCGCGCTTATAGACCGAATCTTTTCCATTCATTTATCGCAAAGCGATAAATGAAAAATGGGAAGTCCAGAAACCTCAGGTTGCTGGCGGAGTTTGAGGCGGAGCCTCAATCGTCCCCATCGTCCCCCATCATACTTGAATCGTCGAAAAAAATCAATCCCGTTCGGCAGGAAAACGCATGAAACCATCGAAATGTTCGCAATGTATGGGTCTTAGGAGGTTGTCTATGAAACTCACTCGCCAGCAGGTACTCGACCTGCTCTCCCGCGCCAAAGCAGCGGGCCATCTGCCGTCCGACGGGCCGACTTCTCTGTTCGTCGCCCAAAAGCGCGGAAAACCCGTTCAGCTCGCGGTCGCCGTGACGGATTCCAAAATCGTCGTCCGCCAGAGCCGTCTCCCTTTTTCGCGCCCGTTCGTCTTTTCCATTTCCGAAATCAACGCGTAACACACCGATGAGGAGGTTTTTTCTTCATGAGCAATTTCAGCTATTACACCCCTACCCACGTCTATTTCGGCAAAGATACCCATAAGCAGGTCGGCGACCTCGTCCGCGCGCAGGGCTGCAAAAAGGTTCTGATTCATTTCGGCGGCCAGAGCGCGCGCCGCAGCGGCCTGCTCGACCAGATCGAAGCGTCCCTCAACGCGGCGAACGTCGCGCATGTCCAGCTTGGCGGCGTCGTCCCCAATCCGCATCTCTCCCTCGTCTATCAGGGCATCGACCTGTGCAAAAAGGAAGGCGTTGACTTCATCCTTGCCGTCGGCGGCGGCAGCGTCATCGACTCTGCCAAGGCCATCGGCTACGGCATGTGCATGGACGGCGACGTCTGGGATCTCTACGATCACAAGCGCAAGGCCGAGGGCTGTCTGCCCATCGGCGTGGTGCTGACCATCGCCGCTTCCGGCAGCGAAATGAGCGATTCCTCCGTCATCACCAAAGAGGAGGGCGGCATCAAGCGCGGCTATAACGACGATATCTGCCGCCCGAAGTTCGCCGTCATGAATCCCGAATTGACCATGACTCTGCCGGATTATCAGACCGCCTGCGGCTGCACCGATATTCTCATGCACACCATGGAGCGCTACTTTGTTCAGGGCGACGCGATGGAAATCACGGATAGCATCGCCGAAGGCCTGCTGCGCACCGTCATGGCGCAGGCGCTCATCCTCCGCGACGATCCCCAAAATTACGACGCGCGCGCCGAGGTCATGTGGGCAGGCAGCCTTTCTCATAACGGCCTGACCGGCTGCGGCCACAGCGAGAGCGATTTTGCTTCCCACCGTCTGGAGCATGAGCTGGGCGGCATGTTTGACGTGGCGCACGGCGCGGGTCTCGCCGCCGTCTGGGGCAGCTGGGCGCGCTATGTCTATCAGAACTGCATGCCGCGCTTCGTCCGCTTTGCGCATAACGTCATGGGCGTGGAACTCGGTCTGTCCGACGATGAAACCGCCCTTCTCGGCATCGAGCGGATGGAGGATTTCTTCCTCTCCATCCATATGCCCACCAGCCTCGGCGAATTGGGCGTTCACCCCACCGAAGACCAGCTTTGCGAGCTGGCGCATAAGTGCAAAATCGCCGTCGGCGGCCTCCTCGGATCCGCCAAACGTCTGGATGAATCCGATATGCTTGCCATTTACAAGGCGGCCAATCACTGAAAAAACCTTTGACATTGGGTTTTGTTCTTTCCCTGTGGCTGGCCATGCCCATCACGGAATTGCTCGTCATGTTCTACGCCGTCTCGGCCCTCCGCAGATATACGGCGGCGCTTTCCGACGCGTGATTTTGTCTCTTTTTTCCCCTGCTTTTTCTCAATGTTTTATCCAAATAAAAGGTGTCGGGCCATTCACCCAACACCTTCTCTTTTTATCATCCTGTGCTGTTTTTTCGTTCAAAACAGGCGGACCTTTCAAAAGGCCCGCCTTCTTCTTCACTTGCCCAAAATTCTCGCCTTGCTCAGCGGGAATACCACGCAACGCACGTGGCCCTTGATCATCTTGCGCTCCAGCGCGCCGACCATCGGGCTGCGGCTGTCCTTGCTGTTGTTGCGGTTGTCGCCCATCACAAAGTAATGCCCTTCCGGCACTGTGAACGGCCCGAAGTTCGTCTCGTTGGGCGTCATCTCGAAGTTCTGCTCAACAAATTCGCCGTTGACATACAGCTCGCCGTTTCTCAGCTCAATCGTTTCGCCCGGCAGGCCAATCACGCGCTTGATGCGATACATGCCGTCGTCCGTGTTCGGATAATCGCAGATCACAACGTCAAACCGCTCCGGATCGCCCGCCAGATAGTCGAACTTCGTCGCGATCATGAATTCATTGTTTTCCAGCGTGTTGAGCATGGAGCTTCCGTCCACGCGAACCGGTTCAAAGATGAAGGTGCGAACGACAAACGCCAGCGCCGCCGCCACAACCAGAACCATGATCCATTCAAAAATTTCACGCTGCAAGCTTTTTTTCGGCTTCTCCTTTTTTTCTTTGGCCTTCTTTTCCTGCTCCATCAAAAATGCGCCTCGTTTCCTTCAATTTAATCCGTCTCGTTGGTTCCGCGAATCGGCTCCGTCGCGTGCGCGATCACCTTTTTCATTCGCTTGGTAAAGTCCGCGCGGTCCATCATCACAATGCGTCCGCAGCCCGAACAGCGAATCTTGATGTCCGCGCCCACGCGAATCACCGTCCACTTGTCGCTGCCGCAGGGGTGTGTTTTGCGCATCTGCACCAAATCGCCCAATAACAACTCGTCCACGCCTGCCGCCTCCTTTTGTGCGTCGACGCCCATTATAGCAGGGGCCTTTCTTCTTTTCAAGCCCAATCCGTCGTCGGCTGAAACCATTATAGGCCCGCTGTGCCAAACTGTCAACTATATTTTGCTTTTCGACAAATTTACCCGTCAATTCATTCTGGATCAATGCGGTGGATTCTCTCGCGCAGCCGCATCATTTTTTCGTCCGTCTGATGGATCACATCCGCGCATTCCTTGAGTTCCCGCATGATGGCCTCGCTGTCCTCCACCTGCTTTTTGTATTGCATATCGTGGTCGAGCGTCGCCCAGAAGTCCATTGCAATCGTGCGGATCTGAATTTCGCATCGCACTGGCCGCACCTTGTCGCTGAAATACACCGGAATTTCGACAATCAGGTGATAGCTTCTGTATCCGTTGTCCTTCGGCGTTTTGATGTAGTCCTTCACCGTGATGATCTTGACGTCTTTCTGCCGCGCCAGCATCCGCGCAATTTCATAAATGTCGTCGATGTAGGCGCACAGCACGCGAATGCCCGCGATATCCGACAGGTGCTGCGTCATGTTGTCCACCGTCACCTCAAGCCCCATTTTCTTGAGCTTGCGCGCGATGGAAGACGGCTTTTTCAATCGGCTTTCGATGAATTCAATCGGGTTGCGGCGATAGCGCACCGTCATGTCCTTGGAGAGCACCTCCAGCTTGGTGCGCATCTCCAAAATCGCGCAGTGATAGCGCATCATCGCCTCCTGATAGAGCGCCTCCTGTGCAAAAACATGTTCGCTGTCGGATGGAATGATATCCGTATCGATGGCCGTCGGGCCTCTCAATTCATTGTTTCTCATGGCTTTTCCCACTTTTACAGGCATTGTCGCCCATTTTTTGATACGATAATTGTAACATATTTTTTCCCGTCTGTCTATCCGCTCTTTCTTTCGGTCACTTTGGGATCTAAAAGCGCTTTTCGTCTTTTCTAAATCAGAAAATCGCCGTCGGCGCGCACATTGCGCATCCGCATTTTCACAAAATTTGTTTACCGCAGAAAAAAGCAGAGATTCTGATTCCTCAAAGTCTCTTTCTTGGCGCAGAAGGAGGGATTTGTCTCTCCTCACTCGACACTCGTCGGTCCGCTCGGCTCTAAGGCCGCACTGCGGCCTTATTCACCTCCTCGCGATTCAAATCCCTCCGCGCCTCCTAATTTTCTTTGCAAAAACAAAAGAGACTCTGATTTCTCAAAGTCTCTTTCTTGGCTAATCCCACCGAGGTTGATACAATATGAGAAAACAGAAGCAGGTTTCGCGTTAATAACGGGGAGTAAACTGTACCGTCGCTCCTTCAGTTTTGGTTTTCCTGCCCAAGCAATTCAGGATGGACTAACTCCTTGATATGCTGCATCTGAGTCATTCTCAACGTCTTTCTGCCTCATCCCTGTTCTTGGCACAAACGAAGGGGAAAGGATTTCTCCGCTGTTGACAATATCTCGTTTTTTGAGCCTGCTAACTTTTTCGCGCCCTTTTTCACTTACATTTTAGTGAATACATGGAACGGAACATTTCAAGCCCTTAGATACCCCGTACAAAGTTTCATTAAAGAGCCATTCCAGCTCGTCTCGGTGGCGGGCAAAGCGGCGTTCAAACTCATTGGTCATGATGATTCCTCCCGCGCGAAACGGCGGTTCTTATCCCAGCGTATGCTTTTCGATATCCACCGTCAATTCGCCATCTGAGCAGAACGTTATGCCCTGCACATCCGTCGGCGTATCAATCAGCGCAGAGAGAACGTGTTCGCCATCTCCGACAAACAATTCGGCACATTCTCCGTCCAGAATCAGCCTCAGCTTCCATACGCCGTTTTTCGCTTCCGTCTTGATGCTGCGAACGTGCGAAATATCGCGTACAGAGCCGCAGTTGGTACGGTCAAAGACCAGCTCTCCGCGAGACAGTGCGCAGCGAATGGTCGTAAAATAACACTCATTCTGAGCAAAGCGCAGTTCAAATCTGCGGCAGCTTCCCTCGTTTGCATAAAGCCTTACCGTCAGATCAAGGCATCGCCCATGAACATCCGAAAAGCTCGTTTCCCCATCAATGCGCACGCCGTTCAGCTGCACGCTATCCCGCCAGAGCGTTTCGATTTCGCGCACAGGCTGCTGACAGAGTCGTCCGTCACGCAGGCTCAGCTCTCGCGGCAGGCTCATGCGGCCAAACCACTTGCGCTTTCGGACGGTACCGCCCTGTGTTTCCCAGTTCTCCATCCAGCCGATCATGATGCGTCTTCCATCCGGAGCGAGAGTCGTTTGCATGGCATAGAAATCAAGACCGTCATCCACAGTCTGCACATCGCGTCGTGTAAAGCGATGGTTTTCCTCGTCATAGTCCCCCAGCAAGGCAATCGTACCGAATCCGGCATGAAATACGCCTTCCGGCGTGGCCTGCATCTCCTGCGGACTGATGAGCATCACCTGTTGTCCGTCCATGTCGAAAAAGTCCGGGCATTCCCACATCCGTCCCAGTTCGCCCCGGCTTGCATCCAATTCCGTTACAAAGTGCCAGTTGGCGCCATCCTCGCTCTCCATGAGGATCACAGCGCCCTGCCGTTCTTCATGGCGATTGCCTGCTGCGCAATAGAATTTTCCGTCCTTACCGCGCCAAAGCTTCGGATCGCGGAAATCATGTTCGCTGTGTCCCTTGGGCAGATCCGCGCCGCTGATAACCGGATTTTGCTCCAGCTTTTGAAAATCCACGCCGTCTCCAATGGCAACGCACTGCGCCTGCAATTCCTTATGGTTCGTTCCGGCGGGCTGTACGCCGGTATACATCAGCATCAGCCTACCATCTTCCAATGGAAGCGCCGTGCCCGAAAAACATCCGCCCGCATCCGCCTCGGTATCGGGTGCCAGTGCCGCGGGAAGATACGTCCAGCGGAGCAAATCCCGGCTTTTGGCATGCCCCCAGTGCATCGGTCCCCATACGGTATTATAGGGATGGTACTGGTAGAACAGATGATATTCGCCCTGATAATAGCAAAAGCCATTCGGATCGTTCATCCAACCGACCATCGGCGTCAGGTGGATCAGCGGACGGTCTTTTTCAGAAATCTGTTTGCTGGCTTCACGTTCGAATTTTCGTGCGGCAGAAAGGGGAGTCTGGTTCTTAATCATAGCATCGCCTCCAAAGAGTTTTGATCAATCTTGATTGAAGTAAGTTGAAATAACGTTGAAAGGGCGCATTCCCCTCTGTGAGAAAGAGAATGTGCCACAAGAAGGGGGCTGATTTATTGTGCAGCAGCGTAACGATCGTAGGCGGCCTGATAGACCTCCAGCAGCTCGTTCATGCCGCAGCGGTCGAGCGTCTTCAGGTATTTTTCCCAAGCCTTATCATCCGGACCGCCGTCCTTGATCCAGAGTGCTTCCTGCTCGGAAACAGCGTTCTCAAAATCGGTGCGATGCCATACATCGAGCCATATTTATAAATGACCGTCACAAGAATCGGAATAATCAACAGCAGGTATAGCTGCCAATTATCCGCCAACCTACGTTTCAGGTTTCTGCCTCCCCGCACCTTGACTGCGGCATTACTCTTCGCGATGATTCCCCCCCCTTCTACTGGCTTTCCTTTGTTTCGTGAAACGTTTCACGCTCATCCGATTCAACAATACCACAGTCTTTAATGCATGTTAAGTGTTTTTTTAATTTTATGCTGGTTTTTCGAGCAATTCTGCCCTGATATGTATCAATCGGTCGGACAGCTTGACTATATGCACAATAAATTTCGCTCGATTTCCCGTTAATTTGTCGATGAAAAATCATAATCGTTTCATGAAACAGCTTTACATCATTCTGAAAACATGCTATACTTTTTATAGCAAAATCATCTTTCTCCTGAATAAGGAGGCGTTTCCTTGAACCATACAAAGAAGACCGCCGCAACCATGAGCGACGTTGCTCGGGAAGCAGGCGTTGCCTTGGGCACGGTTTCCAAGGTCATCAACGGGCAGAGCGTCGGCGAAAGCTATCGCCTTAAAGTAGAAGCCGCTGTAAAGAAGCTGAACTACCAGGTGAACAACAATGCCCGATCGCTCAAAACCGATCATACCAATACCATTGCTTTTATCGTTCCCAATACCATAACGCCTTATTTTGCCTTGCTGACCCATCATATCAACATGGCGTTGGAACGGCGTAATTACAAAATGCTTCTGTGCTTTACGGAATATAATCGGGAACGCGAACAGGATTTCATCCAAATGGTCCGTCAAAACCGCGCTGATGGGATCATCGCCCTGACGTATAACCCGCACCTCGAGATCCCCGACGATATTCCCTTTGTCACCATAGACCGCTTTTTCAGCGTATCCGTTCCCTGTGTAGCATCGGATAACTTCGCCGGTGGTCGAATGGCTGCATGCGAGCTTGCCAAACGCGGCTGTAAGCGCGTCGCCTTCATGCGCATCGGTTCTCTTTTAACCAATGAGCCGAACAAGCGCAAGGATGGTTTCATCAGCGGCTGTATGGAATTTGGGCTGTCTTACGAATGTCTGCTGCTCAACGACGGTATGCCTGCCTCCGGCTTTGAGGACTTTCTGCGTAGCCACATGGAGAATGGCAGTCTTGCCTTTGATGGATTGTTCTGCGGCACTGATACGGTCGCCTACCAGGTCATCAGCATGCTGCGTGCCATGGGACTGCGGGTGCCGGAGGATGTCCAGGTCATCGGTTTTGATGGCATTCGAATGTTCGGCGACTTGGATTACGTCTGTTCCACCATCGAACAGCCCGTAGCCGACATCGCCGAAGCGTGTGTGAGCATGATTCTTTCCCCTGATTTCAAGGGGCTTCCCTCGCTGATCTGCCTTCCTGTCACCTATGCCGACGGCGGCACCACTCTGCCGTTGAAACAGCCTTAATCCATTAAAAACGAGTTTCAAAAGGAGAGGACGCATATGTTTGATGTTGTCGCATTGGGCGAACTGCTGATTGATTTTGTCTGTCAGTCAAAAAACGATGCCGGATATCCAACGCTAGCCGCCAATCCCGGCGGCGCGCCCGGCAATTTTCTGGCCGCCCTGCAAGCCTACGGCTGTACCACCGCCATGCTGAGCAAGGTGGGAACAGATGCATTGGGAAAGCTGCTCGTTGGCACGCTGGAAAACCTTGGCATTGACACCCGCGGGATTGTCATGGCAGACGACGTGTTCACCACGCTGGCCTTCGTCACCTTGGACAATACCGGAAATCGTGAATTCAGCTTTGCCCGCAAACCCGGCGCAGATACCCGCCTGACCCAGGCTGAAGTTCTCTCTTCCGGCCTGATTGACGACTGCCGCGTCTTTCATTTTGGCACACTCAGCCTGACGGACGAACCCGTTCGCACGGCAACATGTGCTGCTGTGGCGCGAGCCAAAGCCCAAGGCAAGCTTATCAGCCTTGATCCCAATCTCCGCAAGCCTCTGTGGTCAAGCGAAAACGAGGCACGCCGTCAGATTGAATGGAGTCTTTCTCAAGCAGATATTGTCAAAATCAGCGACGAAGAGATCGACTTTCTTTGGGGCATCTCGCCGGAAGAAGGCGCACGAAAGCTGCTCAGCGAATACAACGTTTCTCTTGTCTATGCCACGCTTGGTCCGAAAGGCTGTTACGCCGTCAATCGCAATGGTTCTGTTACTGTCGAATCGCCAAAGGGCATCCATGTCGTAGATACCACCGGTGCCGGAGACATCTTCGGCGGCAGCGCCATGAGCCGCTTCCTCTTGCTGAACAAGCGTCCCGAAGAACTCAGCGTTTCAGAAATGACAGAAATCGTGCGCTTCGCCTGCTGTGCTGCGAGCCTTTCCACGCAAATCCACGGCGGCATTTCGAGCGTCATTCCTATGGATCAGGTGCTGGCTTGCGTAGAAAAAAACTATAAAGCCCGCTGACTTGCAGCGTCGGCATCTTCCCCGTGCGTACCGTCTGATACACTGTGGTTCAACCGCATAAGAGCAAGGACTCGCAGTAAAAATAAAGTCGCGCCGTAACCGCTCAATCATCCCCTGATACAGAAAAGTCGTGGTTCCCAGCACTCATCCTGCCGAGAACCACGACTATTCTGTTTCGGGATTATTGGGCGGTTACAATCTCAATCAAGCCACCGGCTCTCCAGTGGTTTTGACCGCGGAAGTTCTCAATGAACAGAAAAGCTGTCACAGGATCTGGATTCTCACGGAAGCCTGCTGCCTGCAAGCATGGCACTGCCATGTCGTGCAAAAAACTCCTCGCCAGTGTCCAGATGCGCTTCCTTGTCATGCATGCCGTCTGCAAGCTCCCCAGCCAGCACATACATATCTTCAATGACCTTCCATGAAAGGGGAACAAAGTATTCCGACTGGTTATTCAGATAATCCTCCTGCATCTCATCCATGCAGCTGTTTTCCTGAATGAAGTGGCCGCCAAAACATGTGTAGTCTTCCTTGCCCTTCATGCGCCCAATAAAGCGTTCAAGGTTATCCCTGTACCAAGCATATGTCTCATGAAAGCGGTTTTTCTCGTATCTTACGCCGACAACATATCCGGATCCAACGGCGTCGCCGGTAAACAGGCAGCGGTGTGTATGATCGGCAAACACAACATGGTTCTGTGTATGCCCACCCAAGTACATCATCTCGATCGTAGTGCCGCCAAGATCAATAACATCGCCATCCTTCAGCCCGACGACCTGATGAAAATGATCCAGCTGATCCATATACTCTGGATAGGTGTTCGTCTGTGGACGCTGAGGAACCTTCCCTTCCTTCATGTCATACATGCCATGAATACAGTCATACATTGCTTTTCGATCGTCTTCGTGAATGTACACCTTTTCAAATTCAAAGGCATGAAGCATGTGATCTCTGTGTGGATGGGTAATCGCAAGCTCAACCGGAAGCCGGGTTATCCGTTTGACGACTTCATCCACATGCGCATGGGTCATTGTTGTATCAATGAGAAGCGCTTTCTTTTCGCCTTCAATGAGATATGCCGAGGCCATAAACCAATCATCAAGCCGATAGAGCCCCGGACGGATGAATGTTATCCAGATCACCTTCTTGCGGTCCTGTTCAAACAGCCAGTCCCAAGGCTCGGTGGATTGCATGACCCGTTCTGCCAGCTCTTCTGCTCCTGATGTGTACTCTGTATACCGGACCAATTCGGAGCCCTCGGTGCGCAGCGCATCGACAAGTCTGCGGCTGCCTGCCAAATACTTTCTGCCACCCAGTTGTGTCGCTTCGCTGACATGAATTTTCGGATCATTTGCCGCATGAAATGCCCAAATCGGCATATATTTTGCGTTTCTTATGTGATAGGGATCAGCGCATCCGCCGATGGCAACCATCGCGGCAAATAGGCGCGGATAACTGCCTGCCAAATGCCATGCGCCAATTGCTCCATAACCAGCCCCTACCAGATATGTCCGGCAGATATCCAGCTTATACTTGATGCGAAAATCGAATATCAGTCGCTGAATGCTCTGCGCGACCGCCGGGCACACCCAATCCATGACTTCCGGCACGATGACGCTGCAAGGATGATTGCGTTGGAATTCTGCCGAGATAAACTTCTCATACCCATGATCCAGAGATGAATCGGGTATGTATAGAATCATCGGCAGATATGCGTCCGCTTGAGCAGGAACATCGTACAGATACCGAACGGTCAGATCCCTAAATGCAAATTCCGCTTTTCTCATCATTGCGTTCTCACCTCAAATAAAGGTTGCCATGCCTGTTCATAGCGGGCAGGCATGGCACAATTTTGATTACTTATTACCGCCCTGGCTACGGTCATACATGGCCTGATAAATCGCAACAAATTCATCCAGACCCGCATTCTTGAGCGCAGAAACATACTCGTTCCACTGCTCGTCAGCACCGCCGTCCAGAATCCAATTCATGGTGTACTGATTCACGATGTTCTCCAGCTGCGGTTGCAGTTGCGAAGCCCGTGTCTGCTCCTCCTTAGTGAGGAATCCCTGAGGCATAGCTTTCAACTCAGCCAGACATTCCTGTTTGCCATTCACATTCTGATCATCGATATATTCGTGGAAGGTCGGATCCGGATGCGTAAGCGCATAAACCTCAGTGAGCAACGCGCAAGGACCAGCCAGCGGCGTAATATTGACACGCCACTCAGGCCATACAGAATACTCCGGAGGCACATCGGTGATCTTGTTGACTTCGGTATGCGTGTCATCAGTCCACTCATATCGTGTACCGATCGGTCCCCAGTTTAGGAACTGAGAATTGAGCAGCGTGTAATTATTATCGATCCATCGTGCAACCAACTCCGGATATTTGCAATCCACTGTCAGGAATGTGCTATACGCCTTCTGCATCTCGGAATAGTTCAGCACAAAGCCCATCTTTCCTCCAGGACCTTCCAGACGCGGAAGCGCCACATAGCCTTCTCGCAGGTTTTCATCAGAAATGACATCCGAGCGGGTCCACATGGAGCAAACGCCCAAGACCGGCTCAGTGCCCTTAAGCTTGCTGTAATACAGCGGGTTGCCAGCGTTGACTTCAGGAGAGAAGGAATCCGGATCAAGCAGCCCTTCCTTCCACAGCTCGTGATAGAATTTGCAGGTCTCCCTGTATGCCTCATCAATAGCTGTGTAGGTTACAACACCGTCAATGGGCGACAGGTGATCGTCCTGCGCTCCGCGAGCAGAATCTGCCTGACCGAAGCAACCCGTCAGCATATGGAACGTATTGCAGCTGCCAAAGGTTTCCTTGGAATTGAACGAAAGCGCGTAGGGAATCTCGTCATTGATGCCATTCTCATTCAGATCGCCTGCATTCTTGAAGGCAAGCAATACTTCATGGAACTCATCGATGGTGGTGGGCATCTCAAGTCCAAGCTTGTCGAGCCAAGGCTTGTAGATCACCATCGGGCCCGGCGTGAGCACCAGACCGTCCATCTCCTCGATATAGGGGAAGCCGTAAATATGTCCATCCGGTGCATACATCATTTCCTTATACTGGGGGTTCTCATCCAGGATCTTCTTCAGGTTGGGCATATGGTTTTCAATCAGATCCTCAACCGGCATGAAAATATCCTGATCCATCAGTTGAACAAACATATCCTTGGAAATGCCGTTCCAGATGATATCGGGAAGCTCATCGGCTGAAAGAATTACGGGCATTTTTTCTGTTGCGCCTTCAGAATTGATTTTCTGCCAGTTGAACTTCATGCCCGTTTCCGCTTCATTCTGCTTGATCCACGCGATTTCCTGTGGCTCCAGCTGGCACAGAGGGCTTGCAACCCAAAGAATGTCCATCTCTTCCAGCTTGGAAGCATCCGTGACAATCGGAAGACCGGATTCCGTGATGTAATCTTCAATGCTTTCCGCGGAGGCCAGCGCAGCAAACAGCATAAGCATGGCCAAGAGTGTTGCAATAATGCGTTTCATGTAGCAATTCTCCTTTTAAACAACGTTAACAGAGTGACTCAAGAGCGACATCCTACCCTCCTTTTTTTCAGTTCTTGCTCTTTCCTTATCCTTTTACAGCGCCTACCGTGACGCCTATTGCGAAGTATTTCTGGACGAAGGGATACACAATCATCAGCGGCGCTGCCGATACGACGATGATGCCAAATTTCAGCTGCTCTGCCAGCTTTGCCCGCACGGCAAGCTCCTCGGGATCGGTATACATAGAGGAAGCGACAGTGTTGACAATGATCAGGTTTCTCAGGACGACCTGAAGCGGCATTCTTGAATCATCCGCGAGATACATTAGCGCGTTCATGTAGTCATTCCAAAATCTGGTACCATAGAACAGCACCATGACAGCGATAATCGTTGACGAAAGGGGAAGCACGATCTGGAAGAAAAAGCGGAAATCGGAACAACCGTCCACAACGGCAGCATCGTGCAGCTCACGCGGAATATTGGTCATAAAGAAAGTCTTGCAGACAATCAGATTAAAGACCGACACCGCTGACGGAAAGACAATCGCCCAAATCGAATTATAGATCTTGATGGTGCGTAGCAGAATAAACATCGGAATGATACCGCCGCTGAAGAACATCGTAAACGTGAACAGCAGATTCAGAACTTTCACGCCAAACAAATCGTCTCTAGACAGGGCGTAGGCGGCTGGAATCGTCGTCACAATGCAGATCAGGACGCCGACCATTGTGTAAATCGCTGTGTTCAGATATCCCTGCCAGATTGGTCTGTACTCGAAAATGCGAACATAGCCGTCGAGGAATGGGATTTCCGGATAGAACAACATCTTTCCGCTAGCAACAATGCTCGGCTCTGTAAAGGACGCAATGAGTACATAATACAATGGATACACGATCAGTATGCACAGTATGATCATCACAACCATGTTTACTGCATCAAAGATGCGATCCGAAACTGTTTGTCTCTTTGAGCCTGCCCTTTTTTTCTGCATGTTCTACACCCCTCTTAGAAGAAGCCGTAACCGGATACTTTTTTCGCAACAGTATTTGAAATGATCAGCAAAACAAAATTTACCAGCGAGTTCATCAGCCCGACCGCCGTAGACAGGCTGTATTGCACATTCTGCAGACCCGTCTTATAAACATATGTGGAAATAACCTCACTGACGGACGTATTCATACCGCTCTGCATCAGATAGACCTTTTCGTAGCCGACCGTCATGATATTGCCGACCGTCATGATGAGCATGATAATGATTGTCGGCATGATTGTCGGTATATCTATATAGAAAATCCGCTGCAGCTTGTTTGCTCCGTCGACAATTGCCGCCTCGTGAAGATCGGGACTGACTCCAGTCAGTGCGGCAATATATACGATTGCGTTAAAACCCATCGTCTGCCAGATCTCGGAGATGATGTACATAGGTCTGAAGTATTCCGGCTTAGTCATGAGCATTAGCGGTTCACATCCAAGAGATTGAAGGAAAACATTCACAAATCCATTACCTGGCGCCAGAATCACTGTCATGATCGAAATGACGACGACATTCGAGATAAAATAGGGCGCAAACGATATAGTCTGGACGATTTTCTTGAATTTGCTATACCGCAGCTGATTGAGAAACAACGCGAAAATGATCGGAATAGGGAAGACAAACGCCAACGACTCAAGGCTGAGAATCAACGTGTTCTTTACCAATGTCCAAGCGATGCTTGTGGAGAAGAACTGCCTGAAGTATTTGAGCCCAACCCAAGGGCTGTCCAGAATTCCTTTGCGGATGCTAAAATCCTTGAAAGCCAGCGTCAGACCATACATGGGAGTGTATCGGAAAACAAAGAGCCACAGCAGCGCAGGCAAGAGCAAGACATAGAGTCTCCAGTTGCTCAGAAAGACTTTCCTGATTTTCTTGATCAGTGGACGCTTCACCAACTCGTTCGTCATACAATACTCGCATCCTTTCTGATTTCACTAATATGAATGCCAACGGTAGCAGGCTTGCTGTCTGCTACTGCGCACAGACATCGTTCAACAGTTTTCGGGTAGACACGATTTGAAATGACACGCTCCCCGCCGTTGATAAAGGCCTCAATCGAAGATGTATCGCAGATCAAAAGCACGCTCATGCTGCCTGAGTGCGTATCAATCGGGCACAGGGTGGTTGTGACGTCATTATCTGCATAAGTAACATATCCCGCGCCCGCGATATCCGTTTCAATTTGGGAGTTCGTAGAATCAAACCGCATTGAAAACCAGGGCTGCTGACCGTCAGAGAAGCTTAACTGCATCCCTGCTTCTGCGTGAATGGAAAGCTGTATACAACAGACAGTTGGAACCTTGAGCCGCAGAGGCTGTCCCGGCGCAATCGCATAGAATTCATCGGCTATCTGACGGCAATAGCCTGCCAGCTCCGAGACAGGCCGTTGGATCAGTTTGTTGTCAGACCATTCCAGCTCTCTGACAAGCGACATGCTTCCGCTCCACCCATGTCCGAGATAATCCGTTGGAATCGGACGATGCCAATACTGCATCCAGCCAATCATCAACCGACGTCCGTCCGGCGCTTCGGTTGTCTGCGGCGCATAGAAGTCAAAGCCATAATCAAGCGTATCGCGTCCAAGCTCTGTAAATGTTGCGTTGGCCCAATCAAGCCTGCCATGAATTAGAACGGTGGGACGATTGTGCGGGTACTGGGCCCCGGGATTGCCAATCAGACTCAGGATCACCATGTCCGTGTTATTCAGGGAGAACAAATCCACACACTCTGGCATGACATCCAGCCCATCAAAAAATACCCCTTTGTATCGCCAGTGAAGAAGATCATCGGATTCAAAGGTTAGAAGCTGTCCGCCCTTCGAACCCATGTTTGTCACAATGGCCCAATACTTGTTTCCTGCTCTCAAAACCTTGGGATCCCGAAAATCAAATGCCGAGCAACCTGCCGGGAGCAGACCGGCGCCGATTACGGGATTATGAGCGCACTTTGTAAAATGAAAACCGTCTATGCTCCATGCAAGGCACTGCTGCTGAAGGTACTGACCATTGGTCTGTTTTTGGACGCCTGTATACAGCACGACCAGTTTGTTGTCCACGACGATTGCCGTTCCGGAAAAGCACCCATCCCGATCGGCGTCCGTATCCGGCATCAGCGCAACGCCACTCCAATTCCATGCCACCAAATCGTCACTGACCCAATGTCCCCAATGCATCGTTCCCCATTGACTGCCATATGGATAGAACTGTCCAAACAAATGATAGCGCCCCTTGAACCAGATAAACCCATTTGGATCATTGATCCATCCCGTTGGTGGAGTGGCATGAAACCTCTGGAGATATACAGGCGAGGTCTTTATTCGGTTCTGCTCAATATAATCCCTCAGTTCTTCGCTCATTCATCATACTCTCCCTAAAAATGAATTCGTTTTTTATCGATTTTTCTGTATTGTAGCATGTTCTGGAAGATATGTCAACCGTTTACATAAAATATATTGACTAAATTGTCGGTATATTGTAGAATAAACTGTGATTTTCGTCAAAATATGTAAATCAGTTTACACATCATCTCTCAAAACAAATATGAAAATCAATCAAATTTTCACATCAGAACAGATTAAACGTATACCTTTATTCGTGTAGCTCAGAATCGATACATGGTTATTCAACGTTGACACAAGGCTAATAATCATTTACAATGTATCTGAAAAGATAGAAGGGTGATTGCATTGACAACAATCAAGGACGTCGCAAAAAAGGCCAATGTTTCCATCGCAACCGTTTCGCGCGTAATAAATGAAAAAGGGTATGTATCGGAGAAGACTCGCAAAAGCATCCATCAAGCCATTCGCGAGTTGAATTATTCGCCGAATCAGCTAGCACGCAATCTGTACAGCGCTGAGACGAAGGCAATTGGCTATATTATTCCAAATGTATGTCATCCTTTTTTTTCCGAAGTCACGCAGCTGATCGAAAAGAAACTGTATGATGCCGGATATCATATGCTTCTTTGCACAACAGACAGAAATGCCGATCGCGAGAGTCAAATCATCGACATGCTCCGTCAGCATCGTGTTGACGGAATCATTGTTGGCAGCTATACTTCCAATATCAGCGCATATTCCAAGGCAGGAATTCCCGTTGTCGCTTTTGACACATTGCTGGAATGCGCCGACGTATGCGTCTCCTCCAACCATCAGGTCGGTGGCGATATGGCAGCCGATCGGGTTCTCAAGAGCGGATGCCGTTCCGTACTCCAGGTCATTGGCAATCCAGATGCAAAAACCGACGCAATCAACCGGCATCGCATCTTCTTCGAACGAATGACGCTTGCGGGCATTCCCTGCGTCTCCGTCCCAATAACAGATCATTCCGACCTCGACGTGTTCACCTATTCTCGTCTTGCTCAGAACCTGCTGCAGGCTTATCCTGAAGTTGATACCTATTTCGCAACGGATCTGATCGCTGTAGAAATTGTCAAGGCGGCTCTCCGGCGTGGATATCGGGTGCCTGAAGATATCCAAGTGATCGGATATGACGGCTCATACATTGCCGCCATGTCCTACCCAGCAGTGACAACAATCTGCCAGCCCATTCCTGAGTTGGTGAATAAGGTGGTCACTAGCATCTGTCGGCTTATCAATGGCGAACCCGTAGAGAAGAACATTATTCTGAACAATCTGTTTATTTTGGAAGGCGCAACCATGCGATAAACGTGGCACAAGGATTGAAATAGAACTGTGACCGACAGGAGGACGATGCGGATCATTCGCGGTGATAACCATCAGGAAGCAAAAGGACGCAACGATTCGTTCGAGAAGAACGTTAACCCTGTCCTCGGGGAGTGATCCGTGCGGGAGGAGTCCAGATTTTCGTTGCTTCCTGCCGGTTAATCACTCAATCTGCTTCATACCCCTTTGATAACAATGCCGTGAGTGCCTTTTTCCGGCGCTCTTTTTCGTTTGCGACAAAAAGCCGCTGAAAGAGGTTTTTCACGGATTTCTGGGTGATAAGGAAGATAAGGGGTACCGTCAAGTATTATGTGCAAATTCATTTACAAGTCTGGCAGAACAAAGTCTGCACAGGGCAGGGGAACCTGCCCTTGATTACCCGAAAGAAGAGGGCAGAGAGTGCGTCAAGGGCAGCGTAGCCGCTTGCGAAGCCCTTGACGCGAGCTCTGTTTTCTGTTATTAACCGTCTAAGTCTTCCTGTATCTCAAGATGCTTCATGCACATGTATTTTTTACCATCCCATTGGGTTCCAGTGACATGACGCAGTCTGGCACAGACCAGCATGAGTGCGGAGTTGCCATCAGGGAAAGTCCCTAGAAAACAAAGGTCTCACCTAATGAGATGTTTGAAAAAATTCTTTTTTGGATTTTGGCCGCAGTTGAAAGAAGAAAAAAAGACCGGAATAATGCTGGACATACTCGTCCAGTCATTACTCCGGCCTTAGTGGTGGCATTCGCCCCGGCGGTCAGTCAGTAATGTTCAAATGCGTGGAGGGAACTGTACCTTTCACACGGTAAATCTTCATCGATAGTGTTGGAAGTTTCCTGTGCGGCACGATGCGAACCGCTGTCAGATCATCCAGTCGAACCTTTTCCTCTGGTCGAAAAATGTATTCGGTTTGACAGCGTCAAAGAGAGCTGCTTATCTCCGTCATTCGCCCGATGCCTTTTCCTGCTTTTCCCGCAGGATGTCCATGATAGTCGCCTCTGTCCCCACCATGCCCGGCGATGCAATCTGACCCATGTAGCGCATCGTATCCTCCGGCGTGCGGCCGTTGATGCCGTGCACAGGCTGAACGGACACCTGTTTGAGCGCCATCTCAACGGACGCGTATGCAACACCCACTGCGGCGATTCCCTTCATCACGCACCCCTGATTGCCGCCGTCGCAAATCATGCCCGTGATGCTGGAAGCCATGTTGCAGATTACCCGCTCCATCGCGCCAATGTCGCCGCCGTGCAGCCACGCCAGCGCAACCGCCATGCCGGTGCCCGCGGCAATCGCACAGCCGCAGAACGCCGACAGCTTGCCAGAGTATTCCTTAATGTACATGCACACCAGATAGCTCAGCGCCGTTGCGCGCAGAAGCTGCTCCTTCGTGTAGCCCTGCACCTTGTAGGCGGCGTACAGCGGCATCGTCGCAATAATGCCATGCGCGCCGGAACCGGTGATGCTCATTGCCGCCTTATTCAGGCCAATGACACGCGCCTCGATAGCTGCGTTGCAGAGCAGATCCGCCGTCTTTTCCTCGTCATCCGAAATGCGCTGACCACCGTTTTTCGCCAAAAGGAACGGCGCAAACGTGGTTTTGCTGCTGGTGATGCCTTCCTCAAACAGCGCAAGATTTACGTGGTAAGCCTCTTCGATAAAGGCGATCTCCTGCGCAGGAACCGTCTCCGCATATCGGACAAGCTGTGCCAGCGTGTATTTGTGAATCTCAGCGCCTCCGTCTTCCGCCGCAGAGGCATGCTCCTCCTCTTTTTTGAATACCGTCTGCCCGTTGACGCGGATCTCCACAATATTGGTATGTGCGCCGCGGATGATCACCGTCGCACAGCCCTGTTCCGTGGTCACGTCAGCCTCTATGCTGATATGGCTGGTCACCTGACTCATGGAAACGTGAATTCTTCCGTCCGCAACCATCCTTTCAGCCTCTTGGCGCTGCGCTGCCGTAATGCCATCCAGACATTCCAGCCCCTTTTCTGCGTCCGCGCCCACTGCGCCAAGCGCCGCAGCGTGGAGATTGCCCACCTGATCGCTGCCGGGGATGCCGCATGTAAACGCATTTTTGTACATGCCGCTGTTCAAGCGAAGATCCACCTGCTGAACCGCTCCTTGAATATGCGCTTTTGCCGTCGCCACGGCAAAAGCAATCGCGCCCGGCTCCGTCACGCCCAAAGCCGGTTTCATGTCCTCATAGATCAATTGCGTCAAACGCTCCATCGTGTTCTTCCTTTCTATGCTGATTGTACGCCTGATGAACGCCCACCCCAGCATACCAAACAGGCATGCCGGGGTGAACGCTTATGTTCGATGCGGTCAGGCCGCCTTATTTCCTGCCCTTGCGCAGGACACGGCCCGCAAACACGGGAAGCACCTTCGCATCCTCAACGGCGATCTGGCCGTTGACCGTCACGCATTCGATGCCGTCGCAAACCGCTTTGTCCTCCTTGTAGGTGGCGTTGTCATGCAGCTTCTCCAGATCGATCACCAGAATGTCTGCCTTCTTGCCCTCGGCCAGAATGCCGCGATCCGTAAGCCCCAGCTTAGCCGCAGGCATGCCGCTCATCTTGTAGATGGCCTGCTGCAGCGAGAGCAGATGTTCCTGCTTAACGTACTTCTCCAGAACGCGCACGCAGCTGCCATAGTAGCGCGGATGGCTCTTCTTCTTAGACGGGAAACCGTCGGTACAGACCATGGAATTGGGGTTGGCAATCGCACGGGAAACATCCTCCGGATCCATGAAGAACACGATCATCATGGTATTGTTGCGGCTCTCCAGCAGAATGTCCAGCGCCTTTTCAAACGGATCCGCGTTCTCCTCGCGGGCGATTTCGGCCATGGTACGATCTGCATACTTGTCGACGCTGCACTCCGTAATGTACATGCCTTCCCAGCCGGTGAGCTGATAGAAACTCTCCCAGTTCGGATTTTCGTCCTTCATATCCGCAATCATGCGAGCGCGAGCCTCCGGGTCAGCCAGACGCTCCAGCATCTTCTCAATGCCGCCCTCCAGCGCCCACGGCGGAAGAATGGAGTTGAAGTTGGTGCTGGCCGCATCGTAGGGGTAAACGTCGCAGTTCACATCGAGCCCCTTTGCGCGGGCGTCGGCAATCATCTGCAAGGTCGTGCGGATCTTGCCATGGTTGGGCTTTCCGGCTGCCTTGTGATGGGAAATTTCCACGCTGACGCCGGTTTCTTCCGCAACGTGGATGGCTTCTGTCACAGCGTCGATCAGGCCGTAGCTTTCGCTGCGGATATGGCTGGTATAAATACCGTCGTGCGCCTTGACGACACGCGCAAAGTTCACCATCTCTTCCCGCGTCGAGTACACTCCCGGCGGGTAAATCAGGCCGGAGGAGAAGCCGAAAGCACCGGCTTCCATGGAATCCGCAAGGAATTTCTCCGCCTTGTGCATTTCTTCTTCCGTAAAGGGGCGATCCTCAAAGCCCGCCACACAGGCGCGAACCGTACCATGACCCACAAGACCCGCCATATTCAGGCACAGCTGGTTCTTTTCCACTTCCTTCAGGTATTCGTCATAAGAATTCCAGTTGAAGGGAACAGGCATATGCGAGAAGAACGGCGCGCAGTACGCGGCCCAGCGATCCTTGAATTCCGGCGTGATGGGCGCACAAGAGATGCCACAGTTGCCGACAACCTCCGTCGTGAAGCCCTGCTGTAAACGCTTGGGATTCTTGCCCGGCTGGAACACGATCGCGTCAGAGTGACAATGGATATCAATGAAGCCCGGGGTGACGATCTTTCCCTGCGCGTCAATCACTTTTTTCGCCGGCTCATCAATGTGTCCAATCTTTGCAATGCTGTCTCCGACAACGGCCAAGTCGGCCAAGAACGGCACATCGCCGCTGCCATCCACAACCAAACCGTTTTTGATCAACAGATCATACATAGAGTGTCCCTCCCTCTCTTACAGACCCGGCAGGAAGCCGCGGCACATATTCAGCAGAATGACAATGGCAAACATCACGATACAGGCAATCGCGTTGCCAAAGGTGTGCGTGATCCACGTATCCTTAAAGGACAGGTTGTTGAGCTTCTGCACCAGCCAGAAAGCCGCGTCGGTCGGCGTCGCAAAGGCCATGCTCGCCGCGCAGATCGCAAGACCCATGACGATGCCGCTCTCGCCCATCTGCACGCACAGCGGCGCAACGATGGAAGAAGTCGTAACCATGGCCACGGCAGCGGAGCCGAGCGCAGAACGCATCAACAGGCACAGCAGGAACGCCAGCACGATCAGCGGCACATTCCAGCTCTGCAGCAGCGTCACAAAGTAATTGCCGATACCGCTCGCCTGAATGATCGCACCGAACGAACCGCCGGCACCCAGCAGCAGCATGATTTCGCCCATCTCGTTGAAGTTCTTGGTGATCAGCGGCGCATAGCTGCCCTTCACATAGGGGCGGAGCGTCAGCGCTGCAAACGCAACACTGATAATCAGGGAAATGACGCCATTGCCTGCTGTGAGGAACTTGCAGATGGAAACCGCCATGGGATTGCTTGTCCACATCGGAATCAGGGTGCCGAAGACGATTAGCAGCAACGGCAGCGCGATGATGGCAATCGCCAGTCCGGCCGGCGCACGCTTGGTATCGTTCTTCTCCGCGGGCACGCTCTGTGTCGCCGCCTCGCCGACGGGCTCTTCATACTTGTACAGCTTCTTGCCCAGGAACTCGCCGTACAGCCAGCCGCCGATCAGCGCGCCCGGAACACTGACGATCAGGGAATACAGAATAAACCAGCCAAAGTTCACACCCAGCGTGCCCGCGACGCTCAGCGGACCCGGGGTCGGGATGACCAGGCAATGCGTCGTCAGCAGGCCGACGGACAACGCGGTGATGTACACCTGAATCGGCTTCTTCGTTTTACGGGAGAGGGTGCTCAGAATCGGGTTCAGAATGACGTATGCAGAACCATAGAACACCGGGATGGAAACGATGTAGCCCGTGATGTTCATCGCGAGGCTCGCACGTTTTTCGCCAAACGTTCTCAGCGTCGCGTCGGCCAGAGAGTCGGTCGCTCCGGCTTCGGAAAGCATGCCGCCGAGAAGGAAGCCCATGGCAACAACAATGCCCAATCCGGCGCAAATGCTGCCAAAGCCCGAAGTGATGCCGCCCACCAGTTCATTCAGATCCATTCCCGCCAAAACACCGATTGCAATTGCAGCGGAAATCATAGAGAAAAACGGATTCATCTTGAAGCGCACAATGGTCACAAACAGGTATACCATCGACGCCAAAAATAGGATGATCAATGCCGGTCCACTCATGGATATGCCCCCTTGTTCTTTCTTTCGTTTCATCGTTCCTGCAGGTGTTACCCGTATTATAATCGGATTTCAGAAAAAGGAATAATGCCAAAAGCTCATACGGGCTATACGCTATGCACATAACGAAGCCTGTTCTCATGTGCACATCCGTCACACATCCCAAAAAACAGCTTCAATTCATCCGTGGTTTCGCGATGGTTTGCAAAAAAACAAACCCTTTGTGCATGACTGAATGTTACGCCATTTTTCTATACGTCAAAAAGAGGCCTTCCCATGGCGGGCAGCCCCTATTCGCAGTCTATGCTTTTCATTTTGCATCAAAGCGCCGTTTCTCCGCCCTTCTGTGTCGCGGAGACAATCTCCCGAACGTCGCTGAGCAGCCCTTTTTCTACCGGTGTAAGCGCATGCTGGCTCAAATGCAAAAAGACCAGTGTGTAAGAATTATCCAGATCCCGAATAGGCACATAGCATACCTCGCGATTGCCCCTGCGGATATTGGATAAATCCAGCCCAATGTAATATGCGTCCGTGTGGGTCAGGAGCGCGTACATTGTGGATTTGTCGTTGATGACAATGCGTTTTTTCTGAATGTGCGGATTGTATCCATGAACGTGTGAGCCGTACAGCGTCGGTTCCATCTCATCCTGCGCCATCGTCGCGCGAGGATACGCTGTCAGTTCTTCCAGTGAAACCGACTTTCTGTCGGCCAACGGGTGATTTCGCCCAATCTGGATATGCGCCGAAAAGGAGGAAATCGGAATCCACGAGATACCGCGATGCATGCATTTCTGATAGAGCATGTCCCGGTTTTCTTCCGATACCAGAATCAGGCCGACCGCATACATTCCGTCGTAGACCAAATCAATGATCTTCTCCACCCGCTCTTCGCAGACGCACAGATTCAGATATTCGCCGTCCCTGTACCGGTTGTACAGCTTGATCAGCGCAAATTCCACAATGACGCAGCGGAATGCCGCCAAGGATAGCTGAACTGTCGGCGCATGGCTGTTTACCACATATTGATCCCACAGCGCAATATATTGATTATCTAGATGCTTGGCTCGATGCAGAAATTCCTTTCCCTGATGCGTCGGCACAACGCCATTGGGCGTTCGCAGGAATAAATTGAAACCAAGTTCCCTCTCCAGCTCCTTGATTGCGCGGCTCAGGCTCGGCTGCGATACAAAGAGGTTCGCAGCCGCCTTATTGAATGAACCGTAGTGCGCCACCTCTACCGCATAATGGATATGCGAAATGTTCATATTGCTCCGTTCCCTCCCGTTTTAATGTTTGTTTCCAGCAAGGAGGATGTTTGCATTTCCATTTCATGAGTCATTCGGCTTCAAAGCAGATAAAGAAAAAGACTGAAACTTTCTCAAAACTCCGGTTCTCCATGAAACCCGATGTCAGTTGTATTATACCATGATTATGCATATTTCGCAATAAAACAGATTTCGAGCTTTTCCTCTAGCTGTAAGAGTGTCAAACATAGGTTACACTTTAGTAAAGTAGAGTACAGTCATGGAAAGGGTGGAGATTTGCGAAGCAAATACTCCCCCGACCTTGACTGCGAAAAACCCCTAACAATGTGCGCTGGCTGTCCGGCACAGTGGGACGGACAGCCTTGTTTACCACATAATGCCATTGTATCTTTCCAGAATCTGATTAGGAGAATGCATTCCTAAACAGGTCATGATATGGATATTGGACTCTCGCTGGTAAACGGCCAGCTGCTTACGTCCATCTTCCAAACTGTACATTTTCATGTTTCTATAAAATCGAAATTCATCTGTTCTGTGTTGACGTTCCACCTTTCCGTTGTGACGAGGTGTAGCAATCCTGATGCGATGATATTCGATTCCCATTTCGATCAAAGCTTGCAATACAACGTCAGCGTGATGTCCGGGCGCTTCTCGCCCTCATCCATGCCCTTCCACACCTTGCGAACCGCAATCTGCGTTACCGCGCGGTTGATGATCGTGCCGCCGTCGTAGATGAAGCTGCTTTCCGATTCGTAGGGCGCGACATTCTTGTAAATCTTCATATAGCCGCTTACAGGCCGTTCCTTCGCCGCATACTGGATGGGATTGCCCTTCGCGTCATACATCGGGACGGTTTTATCCGCCGAAGCGACCATCGCAGCTTTCAGCGCATCGTCAACGGCCGCGCCCGAGGGATAGCTTGCGGTTACAGCGTCTTGCGTCAGGCTCCAGCCGAGGAAATCCTTGGTGGTGCTGGTGAAGGTATCTTCGGTCAGCTTAAAGTCCGCGGTGTCGTATACGTATGTCTGATTCTCGACCATACCGATGGCGTCCGGCAGATTCGGATCATATTTGATGGTGTACTCGATGGGATCATACTGGGCGACCAAGGTAACATCGCTGTCCGGCACAAGATAATCGTTCGCGTAGTATACAGGCGCGGAAAGCGATTTTGCCCTCCACGCCTGTTTGCATGATCGGAATGATGATTGTATCGGGATACCTTTTCAAGAAAATGTCCGAAAACCCTTTGCCATCAGGGTTTTTGAGCCGCCATGGGGTAAAAGAAAAGCACCAGCCTTTGTATCAAAAGCTGGTACTTACTATGGCGCAGAAGGAGGGATTTGTCTCTCCTCTCTCGACACTCGTCGGTCCGCTCGGCTCTAAGGCCGCACCGCGGCCTTATTCACCTCCTCGCGGTTCAAATCCCTCCGCGCCTCCTAATTTTCTTTGTAAAAACAAAAGAGACTCTGATTTCTCAAAGTCTCTTTCTTGGCGCAGAAGGAGGGATTTGAACCCTCGCGCCGCTTACCGCAGCCTACTCCCTTAGCAGGGGAGCCCCTTCGGCCTCTTGGGTACTTCTGCACGACCGATATGCTATGCAATTCGCCATAAAAAATGGCGGAGAGAGAGGGATTCGAACCCCCGGTACCTTGCGGTATCACTGGTTTTCAAGACCAGCGCCATAAACCACTCGGCCATCTCTCCAGTCTGCTTGAACCAGCGACATTTATTATAGGATAGCCGGATGATTTTGTCAACCCCTTTTTTTGTTTTTGCGTCCAAATCCTCTGTTTCCGCTAAAATGTTATTCTCTTTTCTCTCCCTGTGCCACGTCCAGCAGCTTCCCCAGCAGCGGCACATTCAGACCGAAGATTTCCAGATTCTCAATCAAACTCACCAGCTCCGTGGCAATCATATAGGTCATCGCCGCGCCGCAGACGCTCGTCATGCCCAGCCCGTTGCCTACGCTCACGCAAACGCCGACGACCAGCCACTCAAGCCCCTTTTTCATCACGCCCATCAGCAGCGCGCCGGAAGAAACCTTTCCGCTTTCCGTCTTGCTGGATTTTCCCGTCACCGCGCACAGCAGTCCGGTCACAATGTCCGCGCCCTGCACGATCAAAAGCGCCTGTGCCAGCGGCGGCAGCCCCGTCCACCATGCCAGCGCCGCGCCAATCGCCGCGCCGATCCAGTTCACCATGTTCGGTTTCACACCCTGCACAACCTGCATCGCCTTGTCTTCCATGTCCGTTTCCCCCTTCATTCTTTTGTCTTTTCCGCTTGCCTCATTCCATGCTTTCCCGCGTGTTTTTTTAGTCCTCCCCAGCTTTGCAGCAATATTCCCCGCTGATCCAGCCCGTAAAGCCGCGATATTCCACCCGCAGCCAGCCGTCTTTTTCCTCCAGCACGGCGAGCTGTGCGCCGTCCGGGATCATCTGCATATAGCGCCCTTTCGGCTTTTTCCGCATCCGAAGGCCGCCCTGTGCGCAGACGGTGACGCTCTCGCCCTCAGCGCTGTCCGCCATCTCTTCTCCGTCCACTGCAATCATCCGGTGCTTTCCAAGCCCGTTCCATCCGTTCTTTTCCGTCAGCTCGGTTTCCACCACACATCCCCGGCTCTTGCTTGAGTGGATCACCGTTCCCCGCTCCGTCACCAGCCCGGTGTGGTTCACGTCGCCCGTGCCCACGCCCATGAACGCCAGCAGGCCCGCCTTCGCGCCGGAAATATCTTCCTGCTTCCACGTCAAATCCCGATATTTGGCGCTCTTGCTGTCGCTGTTCCA